>FLSE01002851.1_pt1 | contig 36715 bp, 47 predicted proteins | sample 1550461 | NCBI WGS metagenome assembly FLSE01 (sample SAMEA4031758, study PRJEB14383) | metagenome | biome: human; feature: oral; material: saliva | place: Philippines | collected 2014 | reverse complement strand
TCGCATCAATTAGATGAACAAAATGGAATCCAAGAAGAGAAAGTGGTTTACATTGTTCGTGGTCGTCAATCTGCTGCCGGATCCATGATTCATGTGGATGATGTGGATGCTGAGATGGGAGTACTTCCCTCTTCAATCGTTCCAAATGGTGCGAATGAATTGGTTCGAATCACAGGTGATTCAATGGATCCGATTATCAAGAAAGGTTCTGAAGTATATCTAAGATATCAACCAACGGTCGAAGATGGCGAGATTGCTATTGTTCGAGTTGAAGATGAAGGAGTTACATGCAAGTATCTTTATCGTGATGGGAAAAATGTTATTCTCAAGTCTGAGAATCCAAAGTATGGGGACATGATTGTGGATGCTGAAAAAGTATCAGTAATTGGAAAGGTTCTTTTATAGGAGGTTTATTATGTATATAGAGGAACGACACGGGAAGGATGGCATCGGATATCGTTATTGTGAGAAGTTCTATGACCCACGATTCAATAGATGGCGTAGAAAATCCGTTACGTTCAACAACAAGACTCGTGAGACTAGGAAGAGAGCTCAAGAAATACTTACGAACGCTATTCAAAAAGAACTTGGGAATGTTGTGACAGATAGTCGAACGCTTCATTCTATCATAGAGGAATACAAGAAAATATATAAGAAGAACGTGAAGCGAACCACATTTTTGTCCGTAGAGACACAATACGATGAATTCGAAGAATTTATTGGTCCCGAGAGAATTATCACTACCATCACCACTCAAGACTTGAATCGATTTTTCGACTATCTATTGTATACAAGAAATATCTCGAACGCTACGACATCAGCTTATAAGTCACGATTGAACAAATTATTCCAATACTCTGTCAAAAATGGATACATTGAGACGAATCCAATCGAAGCTTGCATCATCGAATATAAAGCTCGAACAGAATCTAAGAAGAACCCCAACAAGTTCTTGGAGGATGATGAATACAATCGTTTGATTGAATATACTCGAAAAATCAATCTGAGATATGCGATGCTTTTCGAATGGATGTACATGACAGGAATGCGAGCTGGTGAAGCTCTTGCCCTAACTTGGGACAAGATTGACTTGGATTCAAATCCACCAGTTGCACACGTATCTTCAACGCTAGAATACCACCAATTGAAAATCAAGGATGTTTATGCGAGTACTTCCCCAAAAACGACAGCATCGATTCGTTCGGTCTCGCTCCCAAATAGATGCATCGAGATTCTTGCTCAAATTGAAGAAATAGAAGGCTCAAATCGAGGTTTCATCTTCACGACATCCAAACACACCCCGATATCAATCACAGCCATTAATACGTTCTTACGGACACATAGAGAACGCATGGGCATCGACAAGAATATCTCCACTCACATATTCAGACATACGCATATTTCGAAGCTTGCTGAGATGGGATTGCCACTCTATTCCATTCAAGCTCGAGTTGGACACGAGAATAGTCAAGTGACTGAATCTATATACTTGCATATCACCAAGAAGATGAAAGATGAAGTATATAATGCAATCCAAAATATGTGAAAAGCTTGCCCCCAAATTGCCCCCAAAAGCAATTTTCCCCCAAAAATATCAAAACACAGAAAAATAGACAAAAAGAAAAAGCCTTGATATATCAAGGCTTTTCGTGTGTTTTTTATCGTCTACGCTCTTGAATTCGAGCCGCTTTTCCTCGTAAGTTACGGATGAGGTATGGGATATTTGTCGAAGTTTAAGAAGTGAACTTTTGTTGATATTATAGTCTTTTCGAAGGCTTCACAAGTCTAACAAAGAACAACTAATGACGACCCAAGCGATTTTTTTGCCCCCATTTTGCCCCCAAAATAAAAAAAGAGGCTACCATAGAGGTAGCCTAGTGTGTTATTCTTCGAAGTGAATCGCACCACTTTCATCAACACGAACAGATGCTTTCTCTAACATCTCTCCATTCTCGTTGAAATAGTAGTACGCATCACCAATCTTGCGAACTTCTTTGGATATCATATCGCCATTTGATTCGTTGCAATAGTACCATTTGTCGAAATAACGAATCCAACCCGTCTTCATCTCTCCGACCTCGTTGAAGAAGTACCACTTGCCCCCAATCTTATGCCATCCGATAGCCATGTAGCCTCCTGGTTTTAACCAATACCAGAAGCCTTCATCGTCCTTGAACCAAGTATTGTCAAGAGCATAGCCATCAGAATTGAATCTAAACCAGTTCCCATCAATCTTCTTCCAAGTATCGAATGGGTATGTTCCATCTTGATTCTTGAAGTACCAACCAACAGAATCTTGAATCCATCCTTCTCGTTGGACAGGTGTGCTCGTATCGGATCCATAAGGGAATCGAATATATCCAACGATGCCATCATAAGACCGTGAGCTAAATCGTGCGGGTCCACCCACCTCTAAATAGTTCCAGTTACCATCCACGTTTTGCTCGATAGTTTTGAGCGTGTAGCCATCTGAGTCTTCGATGACGAGTCCTGTATGACCGTAATCGATGCCATCTCTTGCCACGAAATGCTTCACAAAGATGTCCCCAGCTTTTGCAACTACGCCGGGTCCTTCATAAATCACTTCAAATCCTTGGGCTTTTGCCGAATCAAGCAAGTTGATGGCATTGCCCCATAACCACTTCCCAAAATAGTGGTATGAGATGTAATTTGGTAAATCGGCACATTGAGTCCCGTATACGCCATCAGCATCCACACCTTGTCCCATCTTCGCCAATGAGACGATAAAATCAAGTACTTCTCTTGCTGTTGCCATTTATATATATTCCTCCTTAAATTATGGTAATGTTGTCGGCCACGCTTCGCTTGTTAAGTAAGAAATAGAACTTACACGAATGTCGCCAATATCACGGTCGGTTGGGACAGGGTCAGCGAACTGAAAGCGGAGCATATTACTGTCGCCATATCCTCCCAAATACCAAGTGCCATAGGACACACCTTTGTCGTTGTAAATGTTCCCTATTAAAGACCCTTCAGAGCGAAAACCAACGGGAACTCCACTCAATCCTAAAATGTAACAATTTCGTTCTTTATCACTACCTTGTGCCTCGTATCCCACGCCACCTCTACGAATGACGCCGAACCAACCCCACGACAAACCACCGAATTGATAAGTAACTGTATCGTTTTTACGTCTAACTTTTAAGTATGAACCGCCAAGTTTAGATTTAATGTTTAAAGTTCTCCAACCCGTGTCGCCCGTAAGGACTTCCCATCCTTGATTGTCTGTCCCTCGTCTTTTTATCCATTTAAGAGCCCCGTTCGTCACGACTGTATCGACATACGTTGTTCCAACAGGAGCGGTTACCTTTCCATTTGGCATCCCAGTCCCATGGATTTCGTATTCATGAACTTGACCGCCTGTATTAGCTGGAGCACTTGGCAAGACAATGCTCCCACCTCCACCTGACAATTTGACTGTATTGCCATCAAGACTGAGCTTTTGAGGTTCTTTTTGTTCGATGACTGAAAGTCTTTGATTGACCCCGCTGTCATTGTACGGCTGAGGGATTTCAGACTTTTTGGCATATTCCTCAAGATTTTGGTGCTGAGTGAGGTATCCTTTACTAGCAAGAGCCTCATCTGTCACAAATTTTGAAGTATCCACTCCAGGCTTGTCCTCAAGTCGTTCCACTCGTTCTTTGAGTTCTGTGTCATTGTATGGCTCTGGTAACTCTGAACGCTTAACATATCCATCAAGACTCTGATGTTGAGTTAAGTATCCTTTGTTTTCAAGCTCCTGTTTAGTCACTAGCGTACTAGTGTCGATTTCGGGCTTGTTCTCTAAAGCCGATAATCGTTGTTTTAAGGGCTCATCGTTGTAGATAGTGTCTTTATCTGTCTTTTGTTCTAAAGCCTCAATTTTGCCAGTAATTTGCGAAATCTCGGTACGCAATCCGCTATCGTCATACGTTCCACCTTGTTCTTTGATTTTGTTGAAAAGTTCGTCCAATTCTTGTTTTGTTACGATGTTCTCAACATCAACCACACGCCCCGTTGTTCGTTCGATGAGTGGTGTCTCTTGTGCTTTGTCGATTTCACTAACACGGACATTAAATACAAACGAGTATACATCTGTGGATTGCTCTACCTTCTCGAAATAGATATAGCTCACAACAGGCTCATCGGTAGTGATTAGTGAACTATCGAATGAAATTGTGATTGTATTTTCTGAGATTGCTGCCTCAACAGTTTTGTAGCGTTTTGTGTATTTGAAGTAAAAAAGACAAAGAACTTTTGAAGCTGTCAATTCATTAATAGTGAACTTGAATGTTGCTGTTCCTTTGTCATGGCTGTAAATTTCATCGTTTAAATTATCAACGACTCGATTCGCTGATGTAATGTTCAAATGTTTTCCGATTACTTTTTCCATACGCTCCCCCTCTCTTTAAATAAAAAGAGGACTCGCAATGAGCCCTCTGTGGATCCGTGTTCTTAACCTTCAACTTCAACTTTCTTCAACTCATTGAATCCATTCACGACAGATTCAATCAAAACTCTCTTGGATGCATCATCCAAATTGATTCCAGCTTTTTCAAGCTCTTTCGTCAAGTTATCAAATGCAACTTGGAACTTGTCTTGACTTGCCTCATGGACATCTCTGAAGATTTGTTCCACCGCATTCACGACCGTGTGAGCGATTGATTTCGCCAATTCGTAGTTCTTAGCATCTGTTTTGGCTTTCAATTCTGTCGCTTTAGTTTCGATGAATCCTTTCAAGCCTGTGAATGCTAGTCCTACTAATACGACTAACACGCTCACGATTCCATTGATGATTGTTGCTTGTAATTGTTCCATATTATTCATCCTCTTTCTTTTCGATTTCAATTTCGATTATTTTTTGGAATTTCTTGTCTTGATTTTTTCGCATTTGGTTGATGTACGGTCTCAACGCTTCGGGGAATGGTAAGCCCAACGCTTCCCAATTCTCCATCAACGACCCCACATAACTCATAATGAAAAATAGACATGTGGTTATTCCTATCTCCCTGTGATTGAGAGCTCTAGCATATAGGGCAACTATCATGACTACTGATATGACAAGAAAATGTCTGAGTAGCCCATTTGTGCTCGTTTTACTATCAAATGTTTTCAATTTAAAAGCTTTTATATACCCCGAAATGATGTCGAAGCATACAAGCCAAAATAAAATTTGAACATATGGACTTTTGAACAACGATTGTAAATGGTCTACAAGTAACTTGAATTCTAAATCTGCCATCATCGTTCCATGACCTCGATTGCTGTTGCTAGAGTGTTGATTTCTTGTTGTTTTGTGTTGAGGTCTCGACTCTTAAATTCGATTTTGTCTTGAAGATTTTGAGCTTGCTGCTCAAGCTTCGACTTATCAATCGAGAATGTATAGATTTCTTCTTTTGCGACTTCAACCTCTCTCTCGAGTTGAGTCTTGCGAGTTTTTGCTTGTTCTAAATTCATAATTTTTCCCCCTTAGATTATAATTCCGTCTAAACATAGCCAATCTCGTTTCACTTGGTTATCTTTAGCACAGTACAGCTCCCCTTCAGGAGATAGAATCAAATAACAATCTTGATAATCTCCCGTAATTGCTCGAATATAGAATTTCTTTTTCGGGTTATATTCTTTAGGAAGCGTGAATATCGTTCCACCACGATTGATATATGTTCCACCTTGACAACTACCCCTCAAATAGATTCTTCCATCTGAATCTCTACGATATTGAACATTCGTGTCGTTACCGCCATAGTTCCTCCATCCATTTGTAAGAGGAGCATCATGCCATTCACCAAAGAGTGGTACATCACTCGGTGTGAATCTCACCCATGGATGCCATCCTGTGCCGGGTGTTTTCCGTCTCATGTAGATGATGTTTTCATCATACGGTGTATATGTTTGCATCACGTAATTCTCATCGTTTGGATGTGTATTCACATGGATGTATCCATATAATTTAGAGCCCGTCAAATTTGAAGGAAGGTCGCTCATCCCGTGGGAATAGAACATCCCAGTCTTCATCAAGTCGTTTGCGGATCCTGTCATCTTTATGGACTTACCATCGATTTGAGTCAATCTTCCGACTTGCACGAGCTCATTGTGTGAGTAGATGTCACCCTTCGCATCGATTGAACCTCGTTCCCACACCTTCCCAAATCCTGTCCCTTTTGGAGTTCTACATTGAACTACTTCTTCGGGACCAACGATTGGAGCGGTGAATGTGAAGCTTGCATAAGCATCTGAGATTGTTCCTTCTACAATCCAAGCCTTATCAGCAGCGAATGTCCCAAATAAGTCCGAATTCGAATTCGTGAGTGAGTTGATGACTAGTGAATCAACTCCTCCTCCTTTGTTGTCCGTGAAGTATCCGTCATAAGCTGGTTTGACTTTGAATTTCAATCGCATTGGATTCTTTTGGACTCCATCGACCATAAGAGGTGCGATTTTGGCTGTTCTTCGAACGACAATTGTTTGTTGGTCTCCACCGCCTCGAACCGCTTCGAATGAAAGCATTGGAGCGAAGTATTGAAGCACCTTGATTGGTACAGTCACCACATTGGACTTGAGCCCACGACTATCAATGACATACGCTTCGACATTGTAGTCGCCATAATTCTTGAAGAATTGGAATGTTCCACCATTCGAAGTGATTGCCATCTTTTGACCCACGACCTCAGCATGGAATGTCTTGATTGTGGATCCGTAAGTGCCCTCCATACCTTTGAATGTTCCTACCATCTCGGAGAATGTTTGGACGAATGTATTCTTGCCCACAATGTCTTTGGTCGCTTTTGCCTTGTCAACGAGCTCAATGTCCTCGAGTCTCGGTTGTGTGCCACTAGGGAGACCGATATGCCATCCAACGCTATATTCATCAATCCCGATTTGTTTGTCACCATCGAAAGTGCGGACACAAATATCAAACGTACTCGATGCCACGTTCACATTCTTTCGTGCGTTTTCGGGCGAAGGAGTGAACTTCACGGTCGTTCCTAGTCCCGTTCCTAAATCGTACCAATCAGAGCCCCAAACCTTATACCAGACTTGATGCGTGAATGATTCGACCTTTCTTTCGAGCGTGACTGTGAGCTCTTGTCCGAGCTCTCTCGTTCCAGATACGGATGCGACCTTCGACATTCTTGGAATCTTAGCGAATGTTTGTGTGAAGCTCGTATCGATTGAGCCCAAATACCATCCATCATAGTTGATGCCACTCGTAGAGCCCGACCACAAGAGAATCTTGCGTGTCGCTTGTCCATCTTCATCATGTGTGAATGTAAAGTCCACACTACCAAGAAAACGCTCTGAGCCCTTGATGAAGAGATGTTCAATTTTTAAGTACTTGTTTTGCCCTGCTATTTGAACTCCCATGTATGCTCCATAGGTCGGGTCGAATCGGATTTCATAGCCTCCCGGGTCATTCCCGATGTACAAGCTTACTCGTGCGGTCGTAGTATTCGCCACACGGTCTTGAGAGAGTGTGCTCACTTCATATCGAATATAAGTGTGCCAGTTCCCATCAAAGTATTGAATTCCCATCTTTTACCTCCTTTCCTACGGACCAACGTATCGAATTACGTTGAATTTTGGATTCACATTGTATTGAGATTCCACGTAGTATCCAATTTGAATCGATTTAGTGAATACCCCATTGTCGATGTGGATAACCCCTTGAGAAATACTCATGACTTCTCGACCACCAGACATCATTGAGATTCGATTGTCAGACACAAGAATCGAGCTATCTCCTTGAGGATTCCCAATTGAGAGCCCTTCATTCCCGAATTTCATATTGCGGTCGATAGCGTTCCAAATGGCTGTCATAGAGCCTAAATCATTCTGAATCCCAATCATGCGTTGAGAGAGCGACACAAGGTCATCTTGGGCTTGTTTTCTGTCCGATTCGTTCGATTTTACGAACGCTTCATACTTAGCCTTCCACTCCAAGACCGTTTCAAGAGTCGCTTTTGCTTTCATTTCTTGCATCATGACAAGCTGTTGGTCTTGTAGATGCTTTAGTTGGTCTTCTGTGATAAGCTTGTCAGCCTTCAACTCGAGCTTTGCTTCGACTTCTTTGATTGGCTTCTTGAAGTCCTCGACACTTGAGACATCGAAGTAGATTTTGCCATCTCGAACTTCCATGATGGGCTTGCTGCCATTCGTGATAGAAATGCGATTCAAGTCGAGAGAGCCCGCTGTGATTTGTCGTGCATTGATTTCTAATGATTGAATCAATCCAGCACTAATCTTCTTAGCAATGACTTCATCAGTCGTAATGGTCTCGATGATTTTATTCAAATCAGCGGTGTCCACTTTACGAACCCATTGTCCATCCACACGTTCATACATGATGGCATATCCACCACTAGGCTTCATCCACTTGTCGCCCTCTTTTGGATTGATAGGCTCAGCCTCGTCTAAATACAAGCGACCAATCTTGGTCGTAAGGCTCTCAATGTAATCAAGTTTTTCTTGGACGGGTCCACGATACTTGTATTGTGATTGAGATTGTCCCGATTCCTTTGCATTGGTCTTCGAGGTCAATCCACCATCGAATGTGATGTGGTGCGAGAACACAGGAATGTCGAATCGTGTATTCTCCGAACCCCAAAAGACTGAGACCCAATCACCTGGCTCGGTATCAATATCGCCTCGCCATGATAATTCGTATGGATAGAAGCTCAAATCTCTGTACTTGTTGTACAATCTATCGAGCAATTGTTGAGTCATCCATGGATTCTTGAGAACCATCTTGTTCCCAGAGCGATTCCCCGATACAATCTTGGTCTTATCGACAGTACATTCAATCGAGCCAAGTTTGTACTTGATTTCGTCTCGAACCAATCCAGTCGCCCCATATTGACTTCTCGTGATTTGTTTCGTTGTAGCCTTCAAATCGATGAAGTCAAGCTTGCCATCACGATTGAATCGTGCGAATGTGCCATCTAATTGAGCGAGATACATGATGGCATCTCTGAATGTCGCTTTCTCCAATTTTGTCTTGATGGACACATCTGGGAGATTGATTGCATCACTCACAGGGATTCCAGTCATCGTCACGATTTCTTGGAAGACTTCTCGGGACCCTGTTGGATACGAGAGTTTGCTTTCATACGTTCCAAGCAATCTCACGAATTCATCTTGAAGTTTTAATTTTGTAATTTTTGAATTACGGTCGAGCTTGATTTCAGTCACAAAAAAACGACCAAGAGGCAACATTGCCGCTTGACCGTCAATTGTTTGAACTCCGAGGCTCGCTGTTGATGGCATCATCTCCTCAATTCCTTCAACTATCTGATTCAGTTCGACAGATAGCGAATTGATGAATGTTCCACCGGGTACGAACGATGAGCCTCCAGAGATGGAAGCATCATGTTCGATTTTTTTTAGATGTGACTTATCATAAGTCTGATTGTTGAGCGTGAATGAGGCGTGAATCACTCGGACATCAGACACAATCGCATCTCTATACTCTTGAGTTGTTTCCAGCATTTCATCACCTCTATTGCTCAATGAACGATGTCGATACATCGTTGTAGTACGTTATGCCATCGCTGAATGTTCCCATACACGTTCCCGTGATTGTGCTTCGATACGCTCTAATTGATTGCCCTAGCACGACCGCATTGAAGAATCCACTTGGGATGTTTCGAATGGCGTTATATTCATCTTGAGTTAAGATTCCCCAAGAAATTTGAATTGTTTTCTTGTTTGCGATGACATCTCCACTCATAAGACCGTTCGCACTTCGACCAGTCCCCGAGCTCCAAATGATTTCATCGCTATTTGATATAGACGTAGGAGATGCAAGAGCAACTCCATTGACTGTAATTTCGCTCACTCTATGCACCTCCTAAAAATCTAATAATGGTTGATTAGTTCTTTGTTGTATTCCGTTTGCGATATCAAATATCTTTCTCGTAACGGATTCACCATCGATGTTCAAATCCATCCCAGCAACAAGTGCAACTAATTGTCTTAGTAAAGCAACTACTTCCGCACTACTGTTCGAATCTTTAGATAATCGAGCAGCTTCACGAGCCATTGCAAGCATCTTGTTCTCAGGTGCCACAATTTCACCATAGTGCTTGTTATCCCCAATCATTGCGAGTTGAGGAGTGTTTGCTTTAACGAATCCCCCTTGAGCAAGCATTGGGATTTGAGGAGTGCTGATTCTACCAATCCACGAGAATGGGCTCACACCCATCACGCTGATTCCACGGATTCCATCAAGGATTCCATTGATTCCGTTGAATGGGATGGTGATTACTCGGTTAATACCACCGATAATTCCGTTCACGACCGTCTTGAATGTTCCGAGAATCCCTTCAGTAATTCCCATGAAGATTCGTCCGCCAGTCGAGAATACATCTCGAACGCCTGCCCATGCTTTTGAGAAAATGTTGCTGAACCAATTTGGAATCGTTGAGAAGATGCTCGTAATTGTGTTCCAAGCTCCTTGGAAGATTCCTCTGAAGAAATCAATCACACCAGAGAACACCGCTTTGATGCCTCCCCAAATGCCACTAAACCATGAACCTGCTACACTAAACACGTTCACGATATTAGACCATGCGTTCTTGAACATCGTTCCGAACCATGAAGCTACGTTTGATAATGCGTTCACCACATCGTTCCATCTATCCTTGAACCATTGACCGATAGATTTGAACACATTCACGATGCTGTTCCATGCGTTTGTAAACATCGTTGAAAACCATGTCGCTACATCGCTGAACGCTGTCACGATGTCATTCCAACGATCCGCAAACCATTGACCGATTCCACTGAATATCGCCACAATACCATCCCAAGCAGCTTGGAAGCCTTCTGGGATTGCTGTCATTGCTTTGTCAGCAAATTCAGCGATTGCGGTCACACCATTTCCAAGAATATCGAAAATCCAACTTAAGAAGTCGAATAAGCCTTTCAATGCGAGTGAGACTCCAGCGATTGCAGCAAGCAAGAGTCCACCTAGCAAGCCAGCAATGACTCCGAGAATCGGACCTAATGCACTAGCAAGTAGGTTGTATAGTGGTTCAAGTGCTGTCCAAATCCTGCTTATAGCTTCCACAATGCTTGAGATGGCATTGCCTAATGAATCAATCATCGGCTTCACGAATTGGTCGTATACATCACTAAATGCTTTCCCGACTTTCTCGAGTATTGGATTCACATGATTATTGAATCCATCAATAATCGTTCCAACCAATCCCGATATCATATCACCCCATTGAAGAATCAACGGACCAATACTATTATCGTACACACGTTTAAACATCGAACCAACATCTCCGACAGCTCTTTCGAGTGTTTCAAAAATTGGTGCAATATTTTTCAATGCTGTGTTGATTGCTTCAGTGAGTTTTGGAGCGTTTTTCCCGATGATTTTTTCCATCGCTTTCATGAGGTCTCTTCCTAGTTTGTCGCCAATTTCTGACACATCGGCATAGATACTAATAAAAGCCCCTGCGATTGCTGTTCCTATTCTGACTGCTCCTTCGCTTGTCAAAATCTTATAGATTCCATCGCCTAATGCTTGGACAATGTTTCCAGCTGCTTCAAACATATCTCCACGAGCATCCATGGACTTGATGAGAGCTTGCTTGATTTGTTCTTTGTGATTGTCTAATGCGTTTGCGATGGATTCAGTAAGGAACACACCGATTCCAACTCCAACAGAAGCGATTGCCCCAACAAATTGTCCCCACATATACATCCATTTATCGAGCATCGTGTTGAACGATTGGACGACTTGTGGATCCGTGAAAATTTCTTGTAAGGTAGCTCCGATTCGTTCAAGAGCCACTTTCATGCGTTCCAAACCTTCGGAGTGGAATGCGGCATCAAATCCAGCTTTGAATTTGGCTAGGAGTTCACCAATTCGCCCAAAAAGGTCTTCGAAGAATTTCTTCAATTGGTTGTCCCCTTCGGCAATCTTGCCCATGTCAACTTGAGCACCTTTTGGTTGGCCGCCTCCGCCACCTCCGCCTTTTCCTTTGCCTTTACCTCCACCACCGCCGCCTCCGCCTCCGCCAGAGTCGTCATTCGGTTCGGATAGTTTGTTGATTTTGTCAAAGCCCATCAAGGACTTCATTTCTTTTGCTGCCTTCTTAGCAGCACCGCCAGCCTTGTCAGCAGCTCCACCAGCATCATCCACAGCATCAGCCATGTCACCAGCTCCACCGCCTGCACCTTGCATATTGTCCGCAAGGTTTCCGACAGCATCGGCGGTCTCTTGTATTCCACCACCTGCTTGAGATTTCCTCCCTGTCAAGAGCTCAGTAAGAGCCCTAAATGCGTTCCCGACAGTTAAGAGTTTACTTAGTAGGAAGTTAAGAACTTGAATCACAGGCGTGAACAGATTGATGAGCCCTTGCCCAACGGATGCCATGAACGATTGGAATTGCAATTTCATGATCCGCACTTGGTTCGCCCATGAATCGCTCGTTCTTGCAAAGTCACCACTTGCAAGAGCTAGTTGACTTTGAACGAATGCGAATCTAAGAGCCACTTTTTCCGCTTCAGACATCTCAGCGGTGGTCTTTCCAAATCCATTCGCCATTGCATAGGCATCGAGGGCTGTTTGTGTCATTACGACCCCTAAGTCCTTCAATGTTTCCGTCTCACCTGTGAATACAGATTTCAATTTCGTATATGCTTCATCTTGACTAATGTTGTAGAAGGATGCCACATCCCCCGCCAAACTTGTCAAAGCTGTGGACATCTCATAGGCTTGTTGTTCACTAAATCCAAAAGCCTTGGACATTGCACCGAATGTCCCTGTGTAGCGTTTAGCCATCGTCTCAGACAATCCCGATGTGTACATTGCCGATTTTGCGAATTCGTCAACTTGTTTCGACATCTTTGGGAATGCCACATCGACCACGTTTTGAACCTCGTTCAAGTCGGACCCGAGCTTGATAGCCTCAGACCCAAAATCAATGAGCTTCTTGACCGCAAACGCACCAGCGAGGACTTTCGCAAAGCCCATGACTTTTTGTTGGATTCCGTTCAATTGATTCGTGAATCCTTGTTGATTCACCACCAATCCCAATTCAACATCGCCGATTTTAGTTGCCATTTGTCCACCTCCTTACTTACCATTCAGAAAAGGCTTGTTGAAGCTCCTTGAGAACCGCATCAAGCTCTTCTTGTGTTCGTTGTTTCGCTCGTTTATTTCGCCACTCATCCCGAATCCGATGTTGTCCAGGAGAGAACGATTCGAGCATTTTTGGGTCGTCCTCGCTTCGAATTTGGATAATTCGTCCAAGAGGAGTCTCCGATGAAAGTCCAGAGACTAGAGCTCTGAATTCTTTCCATTTCATTTCTTTAAAATCATAAGAATAGAACGAGATGCCATATTGCGTTCTAAATGATGAGACCATCAAGTCCCAGTCTTCGAATATGTCGTAATATGGCTCACCTATTCCCCCGCTTCTTGGTCTCCTACAATCAAATTGATTGCCTCACGAATGAGAGCCATCCAGCTTTTTAGATTTAAACTTAATTTTTCAATCTTCACACGGTCTTGTTCGTTGAAGATGATTTCATATAGATTCTTCATTTGGGCAACAGTCGGATCCCCATCAACGCCACTCATAACTTCCATAAGCTTGAGTGCTGTTGGAGCTGAATCATCTACTTCGATGGTTACGTTCTTGATTTTGATTTTTGGTTTTGATTCAAAATTTAATTGTTCTGTGATGTCGATAATCTTACCCATTATTCAAATACCTCGCTTTTCATTGTTGTGAATACTTCTGTCGTTTCTGTTTCTTCTACTTCACCGATAAGTGGAACACCAATTCGATTGTGTTCGGTCGTCAATTCGTGGATTCGTTCATCCGTCATTCCTGTCGTATCGAATTCATCACCGACTTTGTATTCTTTTCGAGTTTCCGCATCGATGAAGTTGATTAGTGCTTTATGCATTAGTTTTCCTCCTTGCCAAATAAAAAAGAGGGGCGATGTTCACCCCTCCACTTGTTTTCGTGATTCTTAGCCTGCCGCTGTATATTCTGGTTTACCATTTGACATGATGTCGAATGATAGTGGTGCGGCTGCTGTACTGTCACCAGACATGAAGTCTTTGATGTTGATGACCGCTTCTTTGAAGACTAATTTGGATCCGTCTGGGAATGTCCATTGGAAGTCTTTTTCAGCATCACGACCATTCTTCAATGCGATAGCAGCGATTGCATCGTTACCAGTATCACCGATGTGTCGTTTGCCCGATACTGAGATTGTGACTGACTTAGCTGTCATCAAGCGGCGTTTCCATCCTTTATGTTCGAATGGAGACCATTCTTCGACCCCATTGTCGAATGATACTGAGAAGCTTTCAAGCTCCTTGATTTCTGTCCAAGTTGGAGCGTCTTTCGTTCCTGTGTTTACTTGGAATTGGTTTTCATAGACGGGAAATACCCCTGTTCTTTTTTCTGCCATTTTTATTCCTCACTTTCTTGTTCTAATCTGTAATAGATATCTAATTCGATGACACGCTCATACACGTTATTGCCATCAGTTCCCACATCAATGGGTTCGTTCGATAAGAGTCGAATCATTTGGATTGGAGTATCACCAATCACCACGTTCTCAGCCTTTAGGATTTGGTTGAAGAGGTAGTTCGCTCGCTTTTCTGTTTCGTTCGCATTTTGATTGTGATGAATCAAGATGCTGACCGATTTCACATCATAACTTGCCAAATTCCTCCCACCAATTGCGATTCGTGGTTCGACATTCGTCTTGCGTTGATAGACTCCAATGCTATACATTTTCTTATTATCGAGTTTCCCGATGTAGTAGTTTTGAGCTGCGTGAAAGGATTCCAACCAATCACGCACTTCTGCTAGTGTTATCATCTTCATACCTCCGAAATTTTCTTGTATAGAGCAGCATAAGCCTTCTTGATGTCCTCTTGTTTCGAACCTTCTATCCAATCATCCATCCACTTGCCCTTAGCGTGTGGATTCGTGCTCGTGTTGAAGTTGTATTCGGGATGGAAGTACAATCTTCTTGCGTATGGAGTGGAGTGTGTCAAAGATACTCGACCACCACTCGACCCCGAGTAATCGACCGAGAACGCCTCACCTTGCAATGTACCGTCTCTAAACGGGACCACTTGGGCGTTGACTATCTCGGTGTGTAAATACTCGCCAGTTTGCTCCAACGCTTGGATTTGAGCTTTCTTGAGCCTTCCAATGACTCCGAAGTCGAACTTCACTCGACTGTTTGCATGAATCATCGTCCATCACTCCAATCCGAGATATGTGTAGTTCACAGAACCGTCCGGATTTCGTGATTTTCGTGTGTCTACAATCTTTCGTTCTACTCCATGGATATTTACACTCCCGCCACTTAAAGTCGCTAAATTGGGGGCAATATCGCCATTAAACAACGCCGACCCCGTGAGCTTCACAATTTTTTGTTGATCCGTGAGCACGGTCACGACTTTGTCTTGATAGTTACAAAACAAATCGGCTTCAAATTCCTTGATAGGTTCGCCATCCTTCGACACGCCCTCGCTTTGCACTACCACATGGATTGGAGTCTTGCAAAATTGTGGAAGAACTAAACTTGGAAAATGCATCAAATCACCTTCCTTGTAAGTCCACTTTGATTCAATAGTTCATAAGTGCTTCGCTTCATTGCGATTCCATTCATTGTGACTACATTCCAAGAATCACCAAAGTTCATCGACACTCCATTGATGGAATACGATGAAAGAGCGGTCTCGATTAAGTCTTTGTTTTCAATCATGAAGTCAGCCATTTGGCAACACACCTCACGAATCACCGATTGTTGGAATGGAGTGAGATTTTCAAACCCCATCCCCACAATACGGTTGAATGTTAGTGTGTCTATATGCTGACTTGCTGTCTTCAAGATGCGATTGAGTTGCTCGGGAGTATGAATTCCAAGATATTCGTTCTTGTAGAACGTTTCATCAGCATATATCATGGCTATTTACCTTTACCCTTCGAAGTCAACTCCGCAATTTCAGCTTTTAATTTTTCAATTTCTTCAAGAGCTGCGTTGTAAACCGCACCACTTACAGAAGCTTTCACACCACGAGCGTGAAGTTCGTGTTCGCTGTTGTAGATGTCAAAGCCTTGTTTTCGATAGTATTCAACCTCAAGCTCTGAGATTGTATACACCTTGTTTTTTCTCTCTGCTGTATACATTCAAATACCTCCTAGATTAGATTACGCTTGAGCGTTGATGAAGATACCATTCGCACGGTTTTTCACTAAGAACGCATCCATGTAGAAGCGTGATTGTAGTAAGTAGTTGTCAGCTGTTCTTGAGTCTGAACCCGGTTCAAATACGTTGATGTAAGAGTATTTGTCACGAGCGATGACAGCTGTTGGATGTACTAAAATGAAGTTGATTTGTTTAGCATCAGCAGCAGGAACGCATCCTTCTGTGAAGTTGAATTTTGATTTCAAGCGAGCAGATTGAACCACAATGATTTTCACATCGTCTAAGTCGTGAACTGTACGCTTGATAGAGCCTTCACCAGTTACGCCCATCACACGTTGGATGTCTTTGGCTTCTTTGAATAATTTGTTCACTTTTGGAGTTACATAGAGTAAACGACCAGCAGCAGGAACGCCAGCTTCATCCATTTTTTCCATTGCTTCATCAAATTGAACCAAGATGTTTTCAGCTGTTAAAGCTTCATTTGAGATTGTTGCCCCGTTTGAAGCGAATGTTTCAGCTTCTTTGTAAAGTTTAGAGTATACATAGCTGTCCTTCTCTGGAATAGCTTGTTCTTCTTCTAATGTGCTTTGTACGTTTCCGATTGAAACGACTTTGTTTGTTTCGTCCACATCCATTGGGTCGATGACGAATTCAACTGAACGGTCATGTTCTAATTTTTTAGGCTCCCAATCGTTTGTGATTGTTCCTGTGTTGAATCCTAATGAGCCACGAGTGTGGTCTTTATAGCCTGACAATGTGATGCTTGGTAATTTGATTGTTTGAGCATCCATGAATTTTACTTGTTTGTTTGATTGGAATAAATCATAAGATGTTAATTCCTTAGCGTATTTTTGCTCGATGATTGGAGCGAATTGTTCTGCGTATTTTAAAACCATATTATTTTCCTCTTTTCTGTTTTATTATTTGAAGACCCCAAATGCTTTCATCAAGTCGTCATTTGTTGTCGATTGTTTTGCCGCCCCCGTGGATCCGACTTGTGTGAATCCTGTTGATGCTGTTGCTTCTGGTTTAAAAGCTGGAACGTCTTCCAAGACTTTTGCAATGACAGCCTCATAGTCTTCATTCTTAGAATCCAACGTGAGATTGGTTGAATCTGCCAACTTCAAAACGTATGGCAACACGTTCGAGCCAACTCCTTGCTTCATTGCTGCAAGTTGTAAGTTGCTCTCAATTCTTGTTTGAAGGGCTTGAGCTTGTGCCACTCGAAGCTCTTCTTGAAGTGCGGTCACATCAGGTTGGGCGGAGGCTTTTTGACTTTTAAAACTTGAGATAGCTTGAGCCATCTCTTCCCCTGTCAAGCCTTGGTTCTTGAAGTAGTTCTTCAAGACCGTATCCTCAGCGACCTTCTGCTTGCCTTCCACGATGCTCGCAATCTTCTCATAATCAATCGTTGGAGTACTCTGAGCGGGATTGTTTGAGCTTGCTTGCGGATCCTGTGTTGTTGATGCACCAGCGTTTGCCGATTCATCAAAGAAAAATAGTTTGCGTTTGAACATTTTCATGTCCCTCCTTCTCAGTTTTTAGGGTGTCTCCCTTATTCAGTTTTGTGCTCAGGTGTCTCCTCGTAGTTTCAAGTCTTCGGACATACCAAAAAGAGCCACCCTCCGGATGGGTGACTCTAATTGGGTTTATTTATTTAATTTTGGGTACAAAAAAAGCACCTAACTTTTCGCTAGATGCTTAATTATATTTTTTACCGATTTCAAGAGCTCTTTTTCTGAGCTCCTCTGCTGTTATTTTCTTTTCATCAAAAAGAACGTACAATTTATCTATTTCTTCACTCATGCCGGGACGGTCGTCAAAATATCTCTCATATCCTTCAGCTGCTCGTTTCTCCCGTTTTACATATCCTTCGTCAAGCATAAACATATACCTCCATTTCGTTTTTGCTTTTCCATACCGCTTCATATTTTGCATTCCTATTCAATACAAATTCTTGTTCATTTTTAAATATACTATAATCGCCAATGTACGCTCCATTTGTTCCTTTTGGCAAATAGAACTTCACAACAACTCCATCATCAATAGTTCTTTTCGCAAACTGTTTGGCAACTTTTTCATCAATGGACAAATGTTTGAACTCTTTGAATTCATTACCCGATAATATTTGATTAAATTCTTTTCGAGACATTCCACGATAAGCAACGATGTCATCTTTTAATTTGAACTTTTTGAAAGATTCATCCAAAACATTCGCCATGTTTTCGAGTTCTTCTCTATTGCTTGGATTGAAATATTCGTTGTACGCCATTTCATTCAAATCGTGATAGTATTTGCCACCAGTCAGAAGTCTGACCGATTCTTGTTGCGTTCCTGTTAAGTTATTGAGCCACTTATCAGACGATGCTTTGATTCGTTTCAAAACATCCCCTTCAACGTTAACATAATTATACTCGGCTTTTGCTTTAGGTTCAATAGCTTTTTCTTCCAACTCGAAAATTTTATCTTTCAACTCGAGCCCATTCTTTTCTTCAAATGAATCCAATTGTTCTCGATACTGTTTCACATTGTTGTTCCACTCAGTAGCACGAGCACGATACACCTCTTGGTTCTCAGCATCAAGACTGTTATTCGCTAGACGATTATAGCTCTTTGCTTGTCGTTTAGCATGATTGAGCTTGTTCTCGATTAGTTGTCGTTCCTTGATGACGGGCTTCTCTTCATAGTACCTCGATTCGGGCTTTGAGCTTATGCCTTCGAAGTATGTCGAATGCTTATCCTTGCAATTAGGATGATACAAGCCAGCCGCCATCGCTGAACTCATGAGCGGATACGATCCGTCTTTAGAACTTCCACCACTCCACACATCATCGATGAGCACCTTGCCCTCAAATGGCATACAAAGAGGACAGGCGTTGAATCGCTTGTTCAATATGACGGTCGACACGCCCCATTCTTGTCGCTTTTGACCTTCGCCCATCAAATAGGCTCGTTTGCTCGCTGTTCTCACAGCCATGTCAGCATACGACACGATGTTGTGCACCGCACCGTTCGAGTATGTGATACAGTTGATGCCCTTCTTCAAAAAGTCGCTTGTTGCCATGTCCACAGCCTTCTCATAGGTGATGGCTCCCGAACTTGCTGCAACTTGTGATTGGAAGATTATCTTTCGATATTGGTCGTTCGCATATCTTAGCACAGCGGTTTGAGCTGTCTTCATGTCATGCTCGACCGCATTCATCAACGCATCTAATCGCTTTTGATTCGTTTGGAAGAATCCAGCACTTAGACCACGCTCTCGTTTTAGAACGTAGCCTTTTTCGAGTGCCTTCAACACATTGAGCTCCTCATCGCTTGCACCTTGCAATGATGCATTGGCGATGGTCTCTCTGATTTTCTTATTCATCGACTTAAATTCAAGACCGTACTTTTGAGCAGCCTCTTGTTTAAATCGTTGTAATTCTTCGAGTTGGATTGCCTGCCATTGAGTCCATTCGATACCCAGCTCAGTCTCTTCCGCTTTGTGTTTCTTGAGATTCCTCGTCATGGACTCTAGCAATTCGTTCTCGATTCTTTCAAATGCTCGACTAACATCATAACCCATTCGAATACACCTTGAATCCTTTCAATCGATACTCTCGAGCCATCTTCTTGAGTTGAGTCTTCGATGTTGCTTTCAAATTCATCATCTCGATTTGATTATCTTTCTCGACTGCGTAGATTCCAAGTGGACAATATTCCTTACTCATGTTGAGTAGTGCTTTCGCTTGATCCGTTCTCATTTGGTAGTTCTTGTTCATGATTCTCACTAGCAAGTTCATCACCTCTTTCAACGCTGAATCCATCTAAGTCCGTGTTGACATAAGGCTCATCGACCTCGTTGATGCCTTGCTCAGACTTCAAGCGAATAACTTCTTCGGACTTCCATTGCTCGTCCTTAGAATCGCCATAGAGCTCATCCACAGATGCTTCGATGGACATGATGCCACTTGTCTTGGCTTTTGCCACAGTCTCAACTTGAGACTCGAATGATGGGTTCGCATATTCCCCAAATGGAACGTTCACCGCAATCTCTTCGATAGGTCTACGATTCAACACGTTGAAGCTATTGATTGTCATGTTTACTAATTGAGGAATAAACTCTTGCAATGCTTCCACAATCGTGTTGCGTGTGTATAGAGTCGTCTTTTCTTTCTCTCGTTGTGCCTCAGCATTGTCAAGTTTCTTCACATCAATCCCAATCGTAGAAGGGCTCACAATCCCTTGCAACGCCAAATCTAAAGCGGTGATGTAGGTTGCTAAATAGCTCTCGTGAGGGATGTTCGCTTGTTGCAATGTAATCTCATTGCTTGCTCCTTCGGCTCTGTCAGATGCTATCTTGATGAATCGATTGTCGAATGCGTTCGGCTTCATGAACGACCCTGTTCGTGGGTCCCGTGGGAGCAACGATTCAGGGATATATTCTTTTGTTCGACCGCTTCGAAGTGCATCCATCCATTGAGACCATGACTCATCCAACGCATCGAATGTGTCCGTCTTTCTGTCAAAGATGGATTCGCCTCGTCCTCGTTCCACATCAGATTCAAAGATGCTAAATGGTACGCATAGAATCAAATGCTTGTCGAACGTGAAGTCGTTGATGTCCTGTGTGTATTCAGTCGAATGAATATCCAATTCAGCATCACCACGATAAAGCTTGTTCGTTACATATCCAAAGCCATAGTGTTCTTCTAGTGTATATGTTTGTTTGTTCTCATCAAATCGAGTGGTGAAGACGACCTCATGCAATCGTCCACGCTTGTTCTTGATTTGGATCCGCTCACCGCTTACCCATTCAATGATTGGATATTGTGAGACCGTAGAATCAAACGAGATTCTGAATGCTCCATCGCCAATCACAAGAGCATCTTTCACCGCCTCTTTCAATTGCTTGTCAAAGTTGTTATCTTGTGCGATATCCTCCCACAAATCTTCATGCTTAGAATCTTCAAATTCCAAATCATTCATGTCGTAGAGCACCGCATCTCTCAAGACCTTCACGATGATTCCCGGTAAGCCCGTGTGAATCTTTCTAATCTCTTGCCCCGGAGTTGAATGTGCACCCCAGAAGCTCAATCGTGTCGTTGATAATTGAGAGTAAAGTTGTTGCAACTCGTAGGACTTGCCACGATACCAAATTCGATTCTTAGCAGCATTGTCCTCGAATGTCATCTCTTCATTGATGACTATTGAACTTGGTTGAGCTTTTTCAATTCTCAAAAAGTTCCTCATTCCATTCCTAATCATATTCACCAACCCCATCGTCTTCTATTTCTCCTCTCTGTTGTCCAATCATTCGCTTGTAAGGTAGCCACGCATATTGATTCGCATTGATTGTGTGGTCGTTCTTGTCTTCGGGTGCTTCTTTCGTTTCTTGCCACGAATAAGAATTCATCTCTTTGATGTGCTCCACACAATCTTCAACGACCAAATAGAATCCTCGAGCAATCCAACCAATTTGAAGATTGATTCGGTCGATGATTTTTGTTTTCTTATAAGCGTTTATAAAATTGTATATTGTTCCATATTGTCTCTTGTATTTGTTTAATTCTGTGATTGTCGCTTGGTCTGCCGAATCGATAAACGCATCTCGACAAAAACCCCATTCTTTTGAATTCCTGTCAAGGAATGCGATGAACCTCTCGACCGTGTCCGATGGTGCGATTGGCGTGTCTAAGTCCGCATTGTTGTAGACTTGCTCGCTCAATGTAACCAAATGCCCGTCATCCGTAATGCCTTGGAATATCATCGCAATCGTATCAGGGCTCTTAGATGAGTAAGCTGTATCGAGCCCAGCTGAGAACATCACATAATTGAACTTCTTCGCTTGAGCTTTCGTGATTACGTTCTTCTTACTATCGAAGTTAGGGAAGACCAATCCTGTTGCTCGACCTCGAAGTCCTTGAATCTTGTTCTTGTACATCTTAGTGCCCACAGGAGCAGCATCAATCTTCTTTTGGATATCCTCTTTTGTCAAAGAGAGATTGTCGTTGAACGAGAAGAACCAATATCTCCATTTTGGATTGTGTCGTTCTTTCAAGTCAGCCATAATCTCACGAGGAACATCCTTTTCGTATTTCTTGTACGGTCGTGAGCGATTGATGAATTCCTTGTACACAGGTAAATCGGGATTGTCGGGGTTGAGTGTAGCCATCATGTAGTCATTACGAGTAGAGACCTCACGAACGAATTCGATGTCCGCTGTGTTTATCTCATCGATGTACACACATCCATATTGTCCACCAAGAGCCATCTTCCACTTGTCTGCGTTGTCGTATCCAAGCACGTAGATGATTTTGTCTTCGAATTTGATGTGAGGGATTTTGTAGTCCTTATCCCCATTACCAAAATAAAAAGCATCCCGATGGATGTCGAGGATGCCATTGTCTTGGTTTATTAAGTTCTTCTCAGCAACACCGACCGTCTTCGCTGCTATGATGTGGAACTTCTTCTTGCTCCTTGAGACCATTCGCATGAACTTGACACCCAAGCCCACCGTTGTCTTTCCTGCGGCTGTCGTGCCCTCAAGGAAGTCCGCATCCACGTTTTCGACCGTGTTGCAAAAATCGATGTATTTCTGTGATAGTGGGAAGCTATTCATCGAGCCCACTTCCTCCTAATTGATTCACGATGTCATCGAATTTATTCCTGCTCTCTACTTGTGCATTTATATCAACACGATCCGTCCATTCTGCTTTTCTATTCTTTAGCCAAAAGATTTGAGCGGTCGTGTTTGGTTTGCTGTATTTCTTGATTGTGACTATCTCTCCAGCGTTCGTGACAGTCTCTTCTTGATAGTAATATCCTGTTGCTGTTTTAAAAAGAGCATTTTCAACTTGTCTGTCCGAAACTTCTTTTCCTTGCTTTAAGGCTGCCGAAAGTGTTGGAAATTTCTTTTTCCATTCTCTGAACGTAGAATAAGCAACATTCATATTTTTAGCAATTTGCTCATCAATAAGACCATCTCGTGCCCATCCTTCAACAAGCACTAAACCCTCGGGAGTTAGCCATTCAGTGTATTTCGCCATTTCCAATCACCTCTCTTCTCAGTCTTTTCTTTGCATATAAAAAACCTCGGGAGTGGAGGACCCGAGGCAAAAATAAATAAAAGGAGTTGTCACAATATGACAAGATGCTTTCCTTCTCTTACACCTTTTCACAATACAAATATATCACGTTTTTCTCGTGACAAACATCGTTTTCTGTCACTACTAAAATTTTTCACCCAATTTGATGAGCAGAATCTCACACGCTAGATTGCAAGCGTTCATGATGACATTTCGATTCGTGAAGTGTTTCTTCGCAAGAGAGCGATAATCATAAACATCATCAAAATAGTACTCTGTGACAAATTCTCTTTGTTTCTCATCGAGCTCTTCGAGAGTTTCTTCCACGCATCTCTTCCAAAAGAGACGATTCTGAATATATTTATCACTCTCGAATCGAATGAGCTCGTTTTCTGCTGCTTTAGTATTCGTTCCCTTCGCACGGATCCACGCATTCACATCTTCTTCCTTGTGACATAACATATCAAATTTTCTCGATGTGATTTCACGGTCATAGTGTGGATACTCTCTGAATCGAATCTCAGCAATTTTCTTGTCTTTCATTCAACCCCTCCATTTCAAGAATCTGATTGAAGATGCTCTTCACTAAACTGATTGGAATATTCGAGCGATTGTTGTATCCATTCATTTGTTTGAAGTTGATGTCACTTGGTTTGTTCCCTGTCTTCAATTTGAGCTCTACATTGGATTTGAATCTTGTAGGCTTTTGAATTGGATAACCATCATATTGATTATAATGAGCTAAATTATCAAACGGGATTTTGAATCCAAGGACTCGGTCAATATAGTCCCATATTTTCGAGCCTGCTGGGTTCTCAATGACATAATACTTTGGATTGTATCGTTTAATGATTTGAATCAAGTTGTGAGTACACAATTCACCATTGATTCGTTTGACGATTTGTCTTTCTGGTTTGAATTGATATCGCTCGTAGTCATTGAAGTCTCTGATTGTGAATGGGCTTAGGGGAATTTGTGGGTCGAATAAGCAATCATCAGCTCGTTCTTGTTTCCAACAGGCGTTCCCTCTATCCATGGAAGATGCAATCGACCATGACTCACAAGGTGGACTTGCAATGATGAGATCCGGGTGGGGTAGTTTGTCAAGAGTATCATAGAGCTTATTATCTCCAAAAAGGTACGAATAATCAGCGAGATTCAAGTGAATGAAGTGATTATTCTTGTTTTCAATATCCAATCCCACAGAATAGATTGTCATCGTTTGCCCCCCCTCATTTAGCTCTCGAACTCCTTGAGCATAGCAGCCATTGCCACTATCAAACAATGCCCAAACAATCATCGCATCAACTCCTCCAAATCCAAAAATGGATTGATGTCTTCATCAATGTCATAAACTTTCGCACTTGGAAAATCAGAAATTTCATCAAGCAGCCCTTGCATTCGTTGTTTAAATTCTTCAGACGTGCCATCCCACAAGTGAATAAACATATCTTCATACCCATCCTGTTCCATATATTCATATATCCAATCCAATACAGTTTCAGCGGATAATTTGATTGTTCTTTCTTTTAAAGTCCTCCAACCACTTCTCTCATCCTCATTTAACGAGTTCCATTCACGTTTTAAATCGGATGTGTATATTTGTGAATGGGTTTGTTCGTTAAAAACTAAATCATCGTCTTTTATTTCGTTAATTGTTTTCATTCTCCAACCTCTTTTCCACAAACAATTCTTTGATTTCATCCCCAAACAATTCGATTGCACGTTCGGCATCTTGTTCATTTTTGAAGTAACCGAATAATTGAAAATTGTTAGTGATACCTGTGTAAAAAGTTGTTAACTTTGCGTTTCCTACAGAAGAAATATAATACTTGCTGTCCGAGTGGATTTTCCAATCAGGCTTCCACCCGTTATTGCACTCATCTCTGAACGCTCTAAATCGTGTCAGTAGGTTTCTGCGTTTTGCTTCGAGTTCGGCTGCTTTTTTGGTAGGGAAGGTGTTGCCCTCTTTGAAACTTTCCATATCTACTGAGCTATCCAACCAAAATGAAGAATAAACGTCTCCACAAACGTTAATAAACCACACAGTATTTCCAATCTTATACGGACATTTCATCTCCCATGTATCTTCTTTTTCAGGCGCTTTAATATCAGCTAATGCTTTTGCTAATTCATCAGCTAAATTATTCATGAAAACACGGAAATCAATTACTATCTTTACTAACTCTTCCATCGGTTTTTCATCTTTCATTTTTTCTCCTCCTTTAAGTCGCACTCATTAGTCCACCTTGTTCAAGTGGGTTATCTAATCTCTTATTGCATAATTTTAGATTGACTCTTTCTACTGTCTTGAGTGCTGTTTCGAATCCAAGCAAGAAAGAGAATCGTTCATCATAGCTCATCTCTTCGAGCTGCCCATAATTAATATCTTCTTGGAATTGTTTCAACGCTCTGTCATACATCGACATGTCCTTGTATTTACAATGAGCTACAATCAAGTAGTGAACATCATCCATCAGTTTTTCGAATTCTGTTCTTTCTTTCATGATTTAGTCCTCCTTCTTTAGTCGTGTAATATTCGCCACAATCTTGTCTCTCGTTTGAGAAGAGAGCGAATACGGATCTCGCATGAATTTAGTCAACGATGTCACACTAATGTGCATATCATGAGCAGCTTGAAGCATCTTATCGCTTGAATTCCCAATCACGCTATACAGATAAGTGATAACATCACCATAATTCTCATCAAGATATTGTTTTGGCATCGTTCTTCGTTTAAGTCTTTCTTGAGACAAATCTTTGATGATAGAGCCATCAATTTGGTGTGCTTGGATGAAATCCAACGCTTCTTTGATTGTGAGGAAGTGCATCGCCTTCTCAACATATTTCGTGAATCGGTGTGTGTAGAGTGGATGAGCCTTTGCAAGATATCCTCTCATGCTTGAATAGTCTTCAATGCGTTCGAATAAGAAGTGAGGCTCTTGGTTTCTAACAATCACATAAATTTTAATGTTTTCCATAAGCATCTATTCTCCTTTTGATTTCATTGATTGCATCTAATGTGATGCGATTTTTTCCATTCACAAAACTCCACACAAGATGATAATTGATGATGTTGGAATCTTTGATGAACTCTCCGATTGACATTCCTGTATCTTTGAAGAAATTCGTGAGTTCTTCTTTCAGAGCTAAATCTTGATATCTTGGTTGGCTCTTGTTGAATTGTCGTTGATAGTATCCCTCTTGAGGTTCTTTCTTGGGTGAATTTAGTCCAATGATTTTCTTATCTTTTAATCTTCGAACCATTCGGACACCATCAATCTCCACAATCTCGATGTTCTCGTATACGTAAGTTGAACGAGTTCCGTTCAATCCTTCGACTTGATTTGCCATAGTTTTACTCCTTGTTTTTGATTTTGATTTTTGAAGGCTTCATCGATGTGTTCAAACACCATGAGCATTTGTCTTCTCACAAATGGATGATTCTCGTATTCATCACATAGCTTTCCACTCGATTCGAATACCCAATTGAAATATTCGACCGAACCGAAGCCCAACTTTTGAGCAACACTTTCTTGTTCCACAATCCAATCGGCTACCTTATTCAAAAACTCGTGATAGTTTAGTTTCATTCGAGTTCCTCCAATCTGAGATAGATTCCAGGTGGATCCGCATAGAACTTCTCTGAGATTTTAGAAGCGACCTTGTTGTCATCTTCCCAGAATCCCAAATCAGTGAGACAATCAAGCAGCAATTTCTCCATATTGTCTAGGTCTGGTTTCGTGCCTTTATACTGTCCGTTGTACTTTCCATCTTTTAAAGGGAAGCACCATTTGATTGTGAGCCTCACACAGCCCCTTAGAGGCGTTTTGGGAGCGAAGTGAGAGAAGTGTGCCATGTACTTCGCTCGAGCCTGTATGAGCTTAGGAGGTTCATAGAAATGAGGCTTCCCATTTCTACAAGTGACTTGCTTTTGTTGGTGAGTTGTTGTTGGGAGTTCCATGGGAATGAAGAATTCAATCATGATTCCCAACACCTCTCCATGCTTCCCATTGAGGGTCATAGATGATATAGCCTGTTGACTTCAATTGAGCGAAAGTCCATTCCAACAATTCGGGCTGCTTTGAAATCCATTCAAGGACTTGAGATTGAGTTGGGTCATATTCTTCATCTGGGAATCGGTGATATAAGATTGGCATCTCACGACCGACCTCCAACAATTTTGATTTTTTACGTGCCATATTTTTTCTCCTTTAAGTTTGTGAAATTCCACACAGAATTTTCTTTTTTTATTTTCGCTTTTGTCCATGGTAGAAAGGACAGACATGGTGGGCGGAGTCTAAAGCCCACCTGTTCTGTTCCTATCATGGACGATGGACGATTCTTCGGACACTTCCCAATTACACACTCTTAGTGTTATAGGTTGTCCGTTCTTGGACAAAGTCGATTTTGTCCTCGAGTTTGTCCTGTCCAAGTACACCTTTTAGGTGCATTATTTTTCTCTCTTGGACACGGACAAAGTCGATTTTTTGTCCTGTCTGTCCCGATGTCTGTCCTCGAGTTTGTCCTGTCCAAAAGTAGGATTTTTTCCGAATTTACTTTTTAAGAACGACATTCTCACCATCGAATTCATACCCATTTAATTCCTTGATTCGTCTCTTGAGAGTCTTCTCAGATATGCCCATATATTCACAAAGGTCATTCGATGTGACTGGATTCATTCCATCGTTCAGAGCTGAGTACGCTGTGTCGAATGCGATTTTTCGTTCCTCCTTGCGTTGCTCTGGAGTCATCTTCTTGTCGAAGTTCTTCTTCCACCATGGTGTCGATTTGGAATCATCCAACTCGATGTCATCGAGGATTCCTGTTTCGTCCACAATGTGGAGTGGATAACTGAACCACACATTTCTTGGTTTGAACTTAGCGAACTCTCGAAGTGTGCCATCCACACGCCACGCTGACATCGTTTGAATCTTGCTTGTTTCTCGATTGATAAGCTCGTTCGTTTGCCATCTATCTTGGATGTTCACGACAGCTTTCTCGAAATGATTACGCATTGCGTATGGACTTCTCAAGTCATCTAGTCCGATGTACTGTTCCATGTAAGGACGATTCATTCGATTGATGGCATCCTTGTAGATGTCGCAAGCCAATTGGTCGCATCGTTGTTGGATAATCTCATCCGTGAGCTCTAATTCCACTAAATCGACAAGAGCATCTGGGTCCCGAGCAAATACTCCCGAACCGCTTGCTCTATCCATGGACTTCTTGCCACCTTGAGCACCCTTTGAGTGGTGGTGACAGTAGATGACCGAGCATCCTAGTTCGGTCGCTACCTTGTCGAACTGATTCGTGAAGTGAGCCATCTGATCCGCACTGTTCTCGTCCCCTGTGAGTACCTTGTATATAGGGTCGATGATTACAGCAATATAGCCTTTCTTGTGGGCTCGTCTGATGAGCTTCGGTGCGAGCTTGTCCATTGGGACGGTCTTCCCACGTAAGTTCCAAATATCGATGTTTGATACGTTTCGAGGCTCGATGCCCATTGCTGCATATACATCCTTGAATCGGTGCAAGCATGAGGCTCTATCAAGCTCGAGATTGACATATAGAATCTTCCCTTGAGTACATTCCCAACCGAACCATTTCGAGCCCTCAGCGATTGCAATCGACATATTGATGAGTCCAAATGACTTCCCAGCTTTTGAAGGTCCCGCAATCAACATCTTGTGACCTTGTCTGAGAACGCCTTTGATGAGTTCTGGAGCAAGCTCGGGCATATTGTCCCAAGTCTCGCTAAGTCCCTCAGGATCCGGCAAATCATCGTTCAAGTCCTCGATGTACTGGTACCAATCGTCCCAAGACTTGTGACCGATATTGGTGTCAATGATGAATTGTTTCTTGCCATCTCTAATGAATCCCGGGAGACGACTCAATCGACTTGGATTCTTGTTTTGTTCGTCTACGTTGAGTCCGTTCTTCTTACAAATTTTGTATAAATAATCTACACGCTTTTTGTATTCTTCTTTGTTTGCTGCTTCTATTCGAACGATTGCATGGATGGACTTGCCACCGCTGTACACGAGTGTTGCAATTGGAAGTTCAAGCTCTCGCATGATTGCGTTTTGCTTTTCCAAGTCCATGTTGTCCGATTCAACAAGGGCATAGCGATAACTTACGACATTATCGTTCTTGACCCCTTGTCCATCCATTGGGTTGAATCGCACCCATGCTCCTGCTTTCTCGTTGTAATCGCCTAAGACCTTGCCAATGTCTCCACCACATCTCTCAAGCTCGTCTATGAGCTTTCCTGCGGTTCTATCGTATGAACCACGATGTGGAAGATACTTTTCAATCTCGCCCGTCTCAGCGTTTGTCTTAGCGTATGATTGAGTGGAATATGCCACGATGTCATCTGACTGGAATAGCGTGTCTAAGTATCGAATAATCTCTTGAACAGGATTCCAATTCTTTGGTTCGTGGAACTCTTTTCCATCAATCCATGCTTTGTCTACAAATTTGTAGTCGTTATCGTATTGAATCGACGAATCCCACTCGAGAGCACCTCGTCCATCATCATGAGCTTGAGAAGGATTGAATCCTTGCTCGACAGCCATGTGGAAGATTGTTCCTCCTGTGACTGGAGACCCAGTCCCTTGGAACGTATCCCATTTTTTGTAGCATTCCCCGGGATGGTATCGTCCCGAATCTCGAGCCGACCACGACTCCCAATCTGATGCCGAATAGCCTTCATGTTTGAGTGCCATTCCGACATTCACCCATTCTTGATAGTTGAGGAATGAGGGGTCGATGTATTCTAATAATTCAAGTAAGTTGTTTTCTTCCACTCAATCACTCTCCTTGGTAATTATGGACATCGATAGTGTGAGGAACTCTCCACCCATTCGCAGCAATGCGATTGATGAGTTTTGAGGCTGCTTCGAATTGCCACATTCCTACATTTCTGAATCCATAGCGTTCTAATAATCTGATTTGTTTTGGTGTTGTTAAACCTTCCGATTGTCGTTTTGATAATCGGTCAAGAATCATTTGAGCTTTCCCAGCGTTCCCAATCTCATCGGGCATGATTCCGAGTCTTTCTAATGTTTGGAGTTGCTTGTCTGAAGGTGGACTCATCTCCCATCCAAATGATGGAACATAGCTCGTAAGGTCTTCGGCATGAATCGACATTTCGAATTGCAACGGATCCACAAGCTTGCGTTTTCTCTTTCGCATCTCAGCGAGCTGCTTCGCAAGTGCTTCTTCTCGTTGTGCGGTCACATCTTCTTTTGCGACCTCTTCTAATTCGAGAAGCTCAAATTCTGCTCCCGTGTTCTCTTCGGTACGTTCAACCATTGCTTTTGCAACTTCCTCGTTCTCCGCAATGAGATGGGCTGGGCGACACAATTCATGCTTCTCTGTATGCCATAAGAAATCGAGGAGCAAGAGATGTGTCTTCCCGGGATGCAACCTTGTTCCACGCCCCACCATTTGAGAGTAGAGCGAGCGAACCTTTGTCGGTCTTAACACAACAACGCAATCAACTGATGGACAATCCCATCCTTCAGTCAGTAGCATCGAATTACACAAAACATTGTATTTTCCATTCTCGAAATCCTCGAGGACTTCCGCACGGTCTTTGGATTCGCCATTCACTTCCGCAGCTTTGAATCCCTTCGAGTTCAAAATGTCTCTGAACTTCTTGGATGTATTCACTAACGGAAGGAATACGACCGTCTTCTTATCCTTGCAATGTTCCATCATCTCGTTTGCAATTTGTTCCAAGTACGGGTCCAACGCATTCCCAACATCACTCGCTTTGAAGTCCCCTTGCGACATCGAAACGCTTGAAAGGTCAAGATTCAATGGGATTGTGAGTGCTTTGATTGGGCTCAAATAACCTTCTTTGATGGCTTGCGGTAGTGTATATTCGTAGGCTAGCGAGTCGAAATATGTCCCTAGATTACGCATATCACCACGGTCGGGAGTTGCTGTCACTCCTAACACATTCGCACTATCAAAGTGTGAGAGCACACGTTGATATCCATCAGAGATGCAATGATGAGCTTCATCCACCACAATCGTGTCGAAGTGCTCTTTCTCGAAGTTTGCGAGGCGTTTTGGTTGTTGCAAGGTTTGAACGGATCCAACGACCACACGATTCCATGAACCAAGACTTGTAGAACTTGCTTTCTCGAGCGATGTTTGAAGTCCTGTCGCTTGAAGCAGCTTGTCACTTGCTTGGTCTAGTAGCTCAGAGCGGTGAGCGAGGACGAGAACTCTCTCGCCCAATCTCACTCGGTCTTCGATTACTTTTGCGAATACAATCGTCTTTCCGCATCCTGTTGGAAGGACTAGAAGAGTCTTTTTGCGACCTTCTGCCCATTCTCGTTGAATGGACTCACGAGCCTCTTCTTGATATTTTCGCAATTCCATTCAATGTCCCTCCTCTTAGAATGCACCCCAAGATGCTTGTTGTTGTTGAGCTGCTTGTTGTTGTGGTTGTTGATATTGTTGTTGTTGGAATTGTTGAGTTGGTTGTTGTGAACGATTCAAGACTTGACTTGGGTTCACATCTTCGGGATATAGCATCGCTTTGACTTCGTTGTATTCATTGTCGTTATATTTACGAATCCCAACCTTGCAAACTCCACGAGCACCGATGATTGTGTTCCAATTCATCTTCAATGGTTCACCTTTGCGTTTTTGTCCGATGGATCCGAAGAATGATGAAAGCATTCCTTCTGTGCTTGAGTGTAAGAATAGATTGTGTTTCAATTCTGCTTTTCCTTGCGGAGTTTCAATCTCGATACTTACGACCGCTTTTGGACACGCTGGGAGCTTCCCGGGATTGTTAGGATTTGGTGTATGTCTTTGTCGTTCAAAGCCCTTTACTGTGAACTCGTAGAGTCCCACAGGAAGCAAGATGAATGTTGAGTCTTGTTGGATAGTGTCGTCCCATCCAAATTCACGTTCAAAGTTGTTGTATTGTTCTGTCATAATTATTTACCTCTTTCTTTCTTTTGTTTGTTATTTGTTCATACTTTCAATTGCTTTCATGACATCATCCCAATTCGTCACCATGAATGCCCAATAATCTTGTGGGAAGTTCTCAATTGGTGTGTCTTGTGGGAAGTGTCCCTTCATGAAGGCTACATCTTGAAGCATCTTCGGTGTGACCGAATTTTGAAGCATCAAGTCCTTCAATGGTTTTGGAATAGAGTTTGGTATAGTGATTGATTCTTTAATAGGGAACGGATCTTCTTGAGTTTCTGTTCCACTCGTTCCTGCTGGGATAACTTCATCGACTGAGGGTACTTTCTCATCAATTTGAGGTTCACTTACTACTTTTCCAACGCCCACATTTTGAGATTGTTTCTTTGGTGCTTCTTGAGATGAAGAAGCGAAGATGTGTGCGATAGCAGCATAGTCCATTGGAAGATCGTCTGGGAGTCCATGACGATTCTTCGCATCCCACGCTGGGTGATGTGTCGTGTACATGACACGTTGTCCGCCTGTCGCTTTCTTCTTCTTGCTTTCTGAGGTCATCACCATAGTTTTGTAATTACAGAATAGAAGTAAGTCGCACCATTCTTTGACCACTGGAGCGGTTTGTGAGCTCGTCTTTTTACCAAGTTTTAATTCGTAGCGGTCATACGCTCCATCTTCATCGGGTTGTTCGAACTTGCGAAGTTGAGAATGTGCGGTCAAGACCACGTTGATGCCAATGTCCACTAATTCTTGAAGCTTATCTAATAAGCGACCCATTTCTTCTCGGACATAGGTGTATCCATTCCCATAGCCGAAGTCTTCGATTCCTCTCTTCCCATGCATCGAGCACACACTCTCAATTGCTAAGGATTCAGCCCAATCGATTGTGTCGATGACTAATGTTTTGCAAACTGTTGGATTCGCTTTGACGAATGCAATTTGATTCATGAGCATCGTCCACGATGTTGGCTTGTCCAACCGTTTGACATCCATGTTCGATGTTGACCCCTCGGTGTCAATGAATAATGGATCCGGGAATTGTGCTGCGAGTGTTGACTTTCCGATTCCTTCTGTCCCGTAAATCACTACACGTTGGGCTCTTGCTTGTTTACCAGATGTTATGTTCATGTGATTTCTCCTTTCTTATTTAAAACTTCCAAGTGTTCGTTGGTTCTGTATCTTGGAATGGTGTGACCGTGTCTGATACGACATAGCCATCCTCGATGATGATTTGGCATTCCTCTCCACTAGACACTCGAGTTGCAATGGCTTGAAGTCCTTCAGATTCTAACCACTTGCCAAATTCGTTCAATGTTGGGATGTCCATTTGTTCAAGCTTGTCCAAGAGTACGAATCCACACTCTGGTTTTAATTTTCGAACGATTGCGGTTGCCACTCTTAATTGTTGAGAGCCACTCATGTTGTCCCATTTTTGCCCTTCGAAGACGAGTTCTCCATCTTCTACCGAAAGACCCGGCAATGGTAAGTCCGCACTATCGAGTAAGCTTGTGCGTTCATCTCGAACATCTTGGATTTGTTTTGATAAGTCGTTGTATTGAGAACTGTATTGTTTCGCATCTTCTTCGGCTTTCTCTTTGTCAAGATTTGCTCGAACCTTGCGATTGATTTCTTCGATATTTGCGATTGAGCTTTCAATCTCATCCGTTGATTCATCCACCAAGTCTTCAATGGACTTGTTTGCTTCAACGTAGTCGCCCATGAGCTTGTCGTGAACAGCTTCTTCTTGAGCAAGTTGCTCTTTCAATTGTTTCAATCGAGCTTCTGAGAGGTGCATTTCATTCACGATATTTTCTCGATTTTGGCGTTTACGAGCGTTCTCACCGTTACGAGCAAGAATCTCTTGTTGCTCGTGAATCAAGTCCGCAATGCTCACTAATTCATTCGGAGCTTCGGGATATTGAGGTTGTTCCGCTGCGTATTTCTTTTTCTGATCCGCAATTTGTCCAATTGCTCTTCGCTCGTTGTATAGTTGTTCTTCTTTACGGTCTAGCTCCCACAACTTCTCACCCACTCCAATGATTTGAAGAAGCGTGTTCGCTTTATCTTTCGCACTTGATTCGATGAATTTAGGAAGGTTCAAAGCGAGCTCTTCCACGAATGAATCAAGCAATTGTTGACCCGCTTTTTGACCGCTTGGATCCGTAACTTTCAAATCTGAGTTCTTGCCCTTACGTTCCACGATGAGTCCGTTTGATAATTCCACTCTTAGCGTTGGTGGATTCATGGACCCGTCACGAGCTGGTTTGCTTGGTTTGTACTTATTGCCACCCAATGCCCAAGCAATGGCATCGAGGACACTTGTTTTTCCTTGATTGTTATTGCCACCGAGAATGGTGAGTCCGTTTGATGTAGGCTCAATCGTGACAGCCTTGACACGCTTCACATTCTCGATTTCTAACTTGTTGATTTTTACAGTCATTAGTCGATAACCTCCCATTTTTTTACTTTATCAATAAAACCTTGGATATTTCTTTTCCCTGTGATAAAAACAACATTTTCAATCATTTTTGCTATTGCCATCAATGTATACTCGACTTCAAACTTTTCTTCATTTTCATATTCAAGTGTTTCATTCAACACTTTTAAAATGTATTCTCTTTCTTTATTTGTTACTTTATGACTCATTCGTTTGATTTCTCCTTAATTTGTTTTTATAATGTAGTTAGTTAGTTTAGAAAGTCGGTGATTGTTTCATCGGCTTTTTTTCTTGTTATATTCATCAATGTCTTTTTGCATACTATCTCTTAATTTTTTTAGAGATTCTTTATCCAATTTCATGCCTATAAGTTTTCCGAGTTTAAAACTGTTTGCTAAACTTTGCAACGCTTCAACACATTCGTCAAAGTCTGATTCACTTGTATACAAGGCATCTAATACCTTTATTGATGCATTTACTTTTCCAACCATTTCTTCATCTAATTGAACATTAAACATTTATTTTTCCTCCTTTACTTTCCATGTGTCTTGAAAATCTGGTTCCACATATTGTCCACTTCTAATCAAATTCACTTTTGTTTCGTGCTGCTCAACCGCCTTTCCAACTAAGAGCACGATGCTCATCGTTGCGATAATGAGTCCAAACGATAGGATGTACCATTGAAGCATCCATCTCATCAATGGGATGAATCGCACTCTTGTTTTTCTCTTTCGTCTCATCTATATGCCAATCTCCTTTCAAATTCTGTTCTTGTCATCTTGGTCCCGTATCGATTCGCCCAATTGATTCCTTCAAGCTCGAGGAATCTTTCGAACAATTCGATGTTGATGTTTACATCGTTTCGTGAGATCCGTACATAAGCATCAGCGTATTCGCTCGCTTTGATTCGGTTCACGATTGTCTTCCACTTAGATTCCGTGTTGTATCTTGGATACATTTCTTGGAATTCTTTTTTCGAAATAATCTTCTTATTCATGCTCCCTCCTTAAATCGTTGCTTTTCGGGAACGCTTATGTAAAAAAAATTGACAAATCATCAACTTTCAATACTGTCGCAATAGCTGCTAAATCATCAGCACCCACATCTACGTTCCCATTTTCTCTTTTTGCTAACCAAGTTCGATTTTTGCCTAACTTCATCGCCACCTCTTCTTGAGAGAGATTTCTTGCAATTCGTTCAGCTTTCAAACGGTTAGGATTGAATAAAATCTTTTTCAAACTTTCATCACCTCCTATAATGTATGTTGCGTTTGTGTGACTCTTTTTCTTGTTTTGTACGACTAATTTCTTAACCGTGACCCTATAATAGCATTGGTGTTCCCGTTTGTCAACACTTAATATCAAAAAAAATAAAAAATGTTTCTTTTCGGGAACAATAATGTTATAATATTCGCATAAATAAAGCAAAAGAAGGAGCTTCAAAATCATGAGAACGAATTCTGAAATTGTTGATATTATTATCGACTTATGCAATCAAAGAGGATGGAGCTTGAGCGAATTCGCTAGAAAATTGGATTTACCAAAATCTTCCATCTCGAGATATTTCAATAAAAGTAGACAATTACCAATCAATAAGATAAATATATTTGCTGATACTCTAGGAGTAAGCTCTGAATATTTATTGGGAATTAAAATTTCAAATAATGATTTGTTAGATATTTATAACAAACTAGACTCCAAACGCCAATCTAAAGTATACGAATTCGATTCGCATCAATTAGATGAACAAAATGGAATCCAAGAAGAGAAAGTGGTTTACATTGTTCGTGGTCGTCAATCTGCTGCCGGATCCATGATTCATGTGGATGATGTGGATGCTGAGATGGGAGTACTTCCCTCTTCAATCGTTCCAAATGGTGCGAATGAATTGGTTCGAATCACAGGTGATTCAATGGATCCGATTATCAAGAAAGGTTCTGAAGTATATCTAAGATATCAACCAACGGTCGAAGATGGCGAGATTGCTATTGTTCGAGTTGAAGATGAAGGAGTTACATGCAAGTATCTTTATCGTGATGGGAAAAATGTTATTCTCAAGT
>FLSE01002800.1_pt2 | contig 37577 bp, 33 predicted proteins | sample 1550461 | NCBI WGS metagenome assembly FLSE01 (sample SAMEA4031758, study PRJEB14383) | metagenome | biome: human; feature: oral; material: saliva | place: Philippines | collected 2014 | reverse complement strand
GACTGGGAGACGAGCTTGAAGCTCAGCGTGTCGCCGGCCGCGATGCCCTCGCCGCACTGGCCCTCGCCGGTGCCGGGGTTCTCGCAGACGGTGGCACCGTCGGGCACGACCTTCCAGCCGTGGTCTTCCAGGAGCTTCTTTGCGGCGTCCGGATCGAACTTGTAGACGCAGCCTTCGGTGGTGCCGACCTTGTCAGCTGCCATGGGGACGGGGCCACACGTCGGGGATGCCGTGTCGGACCAGATCTTGTTCGACAGCGTCGGCTGGTCGATGAGCTGCTGCATCGCCTGGCGGATGTACTTTTGGTTGATGTACTTCGAGGAGGGAGCCTGGGGTGCGAAGTTCAGGGCCAGGTAGGTGATGGAGTTGCCGGGCCACAGGAAGACGTTGTAGCCCTTGTTCTCAACGGCTTTGCGCTGGTTGTACTGCGCGGCAGGGATGTAGCCGAAGTCGATGGAACCCGAGCGCACGGAGTTGAACTCGGCGTCGTCACCGGTGAAGGACTTGTAGATCAGCTTGTCGATCTTCGGCTTGTCCTCGCCCCAGTAGTTCTCGTTGGGGACCAGTTCGAGGCCCTGATCGGGGGTAAAGGAGGAGAGCTTCCACGGGCCGTTCACCGTCTGCCACAGGGGGTTCGTGGCATAGGTGGACAGGTTCTTGGCCTCGCCCTGCAGGTAGGCGAAGACCTTCTGGGCGCCCTCGGGGGTGCGGTCCAGGTCGGAGACAGCCTCGTCTGCGCCGGTCTTGTCCCAGGCGTGCTGGGGGAGCAGTGCGACCTTGTTGATCTGGTTGTCGATGAACCAGGACGGGTTGAAGGTGTCGGTGGTCGTGATAGAGAAGGTGTGCTCGTCCTTGATATCGAGCGAGGCTCCGTCGGGGAAGAAGCCTTCCTTGTAGGAGGCCCACTGGTCCTTGTTGTTGGTCACCAGGTTCCACCAGAACTCGATGTCGCGGGTGGAGACGGCCGTACCGTCGGACCATGTGGCGTCGTCGCGGAGCTTAATGGTGTAGGTCTTGCCGTCCTCGGAGACCTCGGGGACCGTGCCCAGGGACTTGGGGAGGTTGATCTTGTAGGGCGTCTCGGAGGTGGACTTGTAGGCGAAGAGCGGGCGGTACATCGCTTGGATGAACTGTCCGTTCTCGCCCTGCGTGTAGCCCTTGGCGGAGACGGGGAAGATCCAGTTGGGGATGCGCGAGGCCATCGTGACCTCGTTCTTTCCGGTCTCTGAGGTGAGCGCACGGTTGGAGCTACAGGCGGACAAGCCCATAGCGGAGACCATGGCGAGTGCCGCACCTGCGGTGATCCACCGCTTCAATCTGAGGTTCATGACTACTCCAAATCAACGTTGATCAGGGACTCTGACGGAACGTGGCCCCGTCAGACGAGCTTCATCATATGACAGATTGTCGGCCAATGTTGCCGGTTTCGATAAATTTGAGATTGTTGCGAAAAAATAGCAACGATTTTCGACGAAAGAAGTAGCAAACTTTCGTCACTGAGGCATAATAGGTCCTGTCCTCAGTGTTGAGTGCCGTGTAACACTGCGGTTACCGAAAAACTTATCAAGGGAGGTGTCATGGCGACTCATGATGTCGATGAGGCTATATTGACACTGATCGGCTCTGGCCAGGCGGACACGCGGCCCGCGATTGTCAAACAAACCGGACTTGCTGCGTCGACCGTGTCAGCGGCTGTATCGCGACTCGTCGAGGCCGGGGTTATCGCCGAGGCAGACGAGTCTGTCTCCACGGGCGGACGCAGGGCACGCCGACTCGTCACGTCGGAGGGAGCCGGTGCACTCGCCCTCGTCGAGCTGGGAGCCCACCACGGCCTCGTCGCCCTGACCGACCCGACCCGCGGTATCGGGCGCGCCACCAGCCTCCTCATCGACATCGCAAAGGGGCCCGAGGCCGTCCTTGCAGCTGTCATGGAAGAAATCAGCCGCCAGGAGAAAGCAGCCGGCGTGCGCGTGGGCGGCCTCGCGCTGGCCGTGCCCGGCCCCGTCGATGCCGCGCGTAGCCGCGTCATCCGCCCCGCCCGCATGCCCGGGTGGGACGGGATTAACGTCGCCGAGGCTGTGGCACAGCAGTGTGGGCTGCCCGCGATTATCGAAAACGACGCGCGCGCGGGAGCCATCGGCGAATCCGTCTACCGGCGTCGCCTGGAGGGCGTGACCCCCATCGACACGCTCATCTACATCAAGGCCGGTTCCGCAATCGGCGGTGCCTACCTGGTCGATGGCACCCCCCTCGTCGGGCAGGGCGGCCTGGCCGGGGACATCTCGCATATCCCCATTGAGGCGGCCGCGGGCCGCCCCTGCAAGTGCGGCAACGTTGGCTGCCTGGAAACCATCGCCTCGGCCGACTCGATTCGAGCAGACCTGGCTGCCTCCGGCCTCGTCTACGAGAACAACGCACAGCTCCTGGCCGCAGCGCGCGGCGGCGTGCCCGAAGTCGCCACCGCCATCCGCCAGGCGGGGACACTCCTGGGACTCAGCGTCGCCCACCTCGTGTCCTTCCTGGCACCCCAAGGTGTCATCGTCGGCGGAGCCCTGTCCGCCGTCGACGCCTTCAGCGCGGGCGTGCGCGCCGCGCTTCACCAATCATGCCTGCCCTCCATCATGGAAGACCTGGTCATCGAGTCGTCCCGCTCCGGGCGCGATGCCGCGCTCTGGGGCCTGTCGTCCCTTACCCCCCATAAGATCTCAAAGGAGAATCGCTCATGACAAAGCCCCGCATTGCGGTCGCCGGTATCCACATCGAATCCTCGACGTTCACGCCCTACGTCTCGACCGCCGACGACTTTATCGTCACGCGCGGTGAGGAGCTGATGGACCGCTTCTACTGGCGCGACGAGGACTGGGCCACCCAGATCGAGTGGATCCCCGTCCTGCACGCACGAGCTCTGCCCGGCGGTGTCGTCGAACGCGGTGCCTACGACGCCTGGAAGGCTGAGATCCTGGAAGGCCTCGCGGCGGCCGGTCCCCTCGACGGCCTCTTCTTCGACATCCACGGTGCCATGAGCGTCCAGGGCATGGACGACGCCGAGGGCGACCTCATCAACGCGATCCGCGACGTTATCGGCCCCGATCCGATGGTCAGCGCCTCGATGGACCTGCATGGAAACGTCTCCCAGGACCTCTTCAACGGCTGCGACATCCTCACCTGCTACCGCCTCGCGCCCCACGAGGACGCCCTCGAGTCGCGCCGTCGCGCCGCCTACAACCTGGGCATGCGCCTCCTCAACGGGGCACCCAAGCCCGTCAAGGCCCTCGTCCACGTGCCCGTCCTGCTGCCCGGCGAAAAGACCTCGACCCGCATCGAACCCGCCAAGTCCCTCTACAAGATGATCGACCCCATCGAAGAAATGGACGGCATCCTCGACGCCGCCATCTGGATCGGCTTCGCGTGGGCCGACCAACCCCGCTGCAAGGGCGCGGTCGTCGTGACGGGCGACGACGCCGACCTCGTCAAGGAGCAGGCCGAGCGCATCGGCCAGTATTTCTGGGACGTGCACGACCGCTTCGAATTCGTTGCCCCCGTCGCCTCCATGGAAGAATGCCTGGCCGCCGCCGAGGAGGGCCCCAAGCCCTTCTTTATCTCCGACTCCGGCGACAACCCGGGTGCCGGCGGTGCCGACGACGTGACGGTCGCGCTCGCGGCCCTGCTGAAGTGGAAGCCCGTTCAGGAGGCGACGCTTGACGTTGTCTATGCCTCGATTATCGACCCCGTCGCGGCCGCAGTCGCGTGGGAGGCCGGCGTGGGTGCCGAGGTAGACCTCGAGGTCGGTGGACACATCGACACCCGCGAGCCTGGGACCCTGAGCGTGCATGCCACGGTCGAGGCTCTCGCCGACGACCCGATGGGTGGCCACACCGCCCTGCTGCGCACCGGCGGCCTGCGCTTCATCGTCACCACGAACCGCAACCAGTACACGATGTACTGCCAGTTCGAGCTGCTCGGCGTGGACATCACCGCCGCGGACGTCGTCGTCGTCAAGATCGGTTACCTCGAGCCCGACCTGTACGAGACCCAGAAGGGCTGGCTCATGGCGCTGACCCCCGGTGGCGTCGACCAGGACCTCATCCGCCTCGGCCACCACAAGATCGACCGACCGATGTTCCCCTTCGATCCGGATATGGCAGATCCCGATTTGCATGCTCAGGTGGTTGTGCCATGAGTGCCGTCAAGGGGGCAGATAGGCCGGTATTCGCGGGTATCGATATCGGCGGCACCTCCATCAAGTGGATGATCGTCGATGAGGCCGGCGCAATCCTCACGCAAGGGAGTGAACCCACAAGGTGCGAGGCCGTGGCCGAGCAGGTGGGCGACATCGGCTCCCGGTTGGCTCATGCCCATCCGGGACTGGTGGGTGTCGGACTGATTTGCCCCGGCCTCGTCGATGAGGACAACGGAACCGTCGTGTACGCGGCGAACCTGGAGCTGCGTGGCGTTCAACTCGCCCGCGCTGTCGAAGAAGCGACGGGCGTTCCCGCGGCCCTCATGCACGACGGGCGTGCCGCGGGCCTGGCCGAGGGACTCCTCGGTGCGGGGCGCGGGGCTTCCTCCTTCCTCATGATGCCGATCGGCACCGGTATTTCCGTTGCCCTCATGCTCGGCGACGCCCTGTGGAGCGGCGCGACCTTCAGCGCCGGAGAGGTCGGGCATGCGCCTATCTTCCCCGGGGGAGAGTCCTGTCGGTGCGGCTCGCGCGGGTGTCTGGAGGTCTACGCCTCCGCGAAGGGCATCGCACGCCGATACTTCCAGGCAACCGGCGAGGACATCGGCACCAAGGCCATCGAGAAAGCAATTGGCACCGACCCTGTGGCCACCGACGTGTGGGGGACCGCCGTGCGGGCTCTCGCCCTCTCGCTGACCCACATGACGCTCACCGTCGACGTCGAGCGCATCATCATCGGCGGCGGCCTGTCTCATGCGGGGGAGAACCTGCTGGCACCGCTGCGCGAGGAGTGTGCCTCGATGCTGACGTTCCGCGATGCACCCGAGATCGTCCGCGCCTCCCTCGGGGGAGCGGGCGGGCGTTGGGGAGCCGCGATCCTGGCCGCCCGCGTGGGCGGATCAACCTGCTATGAAAGGTGGCAGCCGTGACGGTTGTTGAGATTTGCGTCGAAGATGCTGTGGGTGTGCGCCGCGCGCGCGATGGGGGAGCGGATCGGATCGAGATCTGCACTGACCTGTCGTGCGGGGGCCTGACCCCCGCTTTCGACGAGGTGGCTGCCGCCCTTGAGGTCGCCCCTGCGGGCGGCGTCCAGGTGCTCGTGCGTCCGCGACCCGGCAACTTCGTTCATTCGCGCGAAGAGGTTGACCGTATCGCCTCCGATATCGTGACGCTGCGCGCCATTGGTCGGGGGGCTGACGTGCGTCTGGGCTTCGTGGTCGGTGTTTTAGCGGACGATGGGTCCATCAACGTGGACGCGGCTGCTCGACTGCGCGACATCGCCGAGGACGCACCCCTGACCTTCCACCGGGGCTTCGACCAGGTGCTCGATCAGGATCGGGGCCTCGACGTCCTCATGGAGCTGGGCTATGACCGCGTGCTGACGACTGGTGGCCACCCTGCGGCTGCCCAGCCCGAGGCGCTGGCGCGCTTGGTCGAGCGCGGGGGAGAGGACATCATCATCCTTGTCTCGGGCGGCTTGCGCGCCCACAACGTTGCCGAGGTCGTGGCGGCCTCGGGTGCTCGCGAGGTCCACATGCGTGCGCCTGGGACCTCCGGCACCGATCAAGCCGAGGTCGAGCGAATTATCGCCGCCCTGCACGGATAACTCGGCTCGCGCATTTTTGGAACATCATCCTTGATTCGTCTGACAAATCGACGTCAGCAGTGTAAGGTTAAACACATGAGAATTGGAATTTTCAACGACGAAGATCAGATCGCATCCCTCGCAGCAGACCGCATCCTCGAGGTCTACCGCGCTAAGCCGAACTTTGTGCTCGGCCTGGCCACCGGTTCCTCGCCGCTGAAGCTCTACGCGGAGCTCGTGCGCCGCTACCAGGCCGGTCAGATCTCCTTTGCCCAGGTTCGCTCCTACAACCTCGACGAGTACGTGGGCCTTCCCCGCGACCACTACGAGGGCTACGCGAACTTCATCCACCGCAACCTCGTCGACCTCGTCGACATGCCCGAGGGAGCGGCCCACGGCCCCGACGGCTGGTGCGATGACCTCGAGGCAGGTGCCGCCGCCTACGACGAGGCCATCAAGGCTGACGGCGGCATTGACATCCAGGTCCTCGGCATCGGAAGCGACGGCCACATCGGCTTCAACGAACCCGGCGGCACCCTCGCCTCGCGCACCCACGTGGGCGTCCTGACCGAGCAGACCCGCCGTGACAACGCACGCTTCTTCGATGGCGACATCGACCAGGTCCCCACGCACTGCGTCACCCAGGGCCTGGGCACGATCATGGACTCGCGCGCCCACATCTTCATCGCCACGGGTGCGGGTAAGGCAGATGCGGTCAAGGCCATGATTGAGGGTGGCGTGACTCAGCGCTGGCCCGCGTCCATCCTCCAGCACCACCCCGACGTCACCGTGCTCCTCGACGAGGCCGCCGCTTCCAAGCTCGAGCTCGCAGACTTCTACAAGGAGGTCTGGGAGAAGGAACACCTGTGAGATAGTTTTCCGCTTCCCCCTGCCCCGGCCTCGCCCACGCGAGGCCGGGGCCCTGTCGCCCCTGACGCTTCGCTCCCGGCGCACGCGGCCTCCCACCTTCACGCCCATCCGGGTCGTACAATGGACCCCATGCGTAACGCCCTTGACGAACCCACCGGCCCCTCCGCGCCATCCGGCCCTTCCACCGCATCCTCGACCGGCCTGCTGGAGCGTACTGAGACCCGCAAGGAGCGCACCGACGGTGACGGCGACCGCTTCGCTCACTTCGTGCGCAAGGACAAGGCAAACTCTTCGATGGTGACGGGCCAGCCTGTCGTCGCCCTGTGCGGCAAAGTGTGGATCCCTACCCGCGACGCGTCGCAGTACCCGGTGTGCCCCACCTGCAAGGAGCTGCGTGACTCGATGGGGAAGAACGGGCGCAATTGGCCCTTCTCCGACGGCGGAAAGGGTTCCGACAAGTGAGCGAGACGACCCGGCGCGCACCCGTTGGCAGGCTGCGCGCCTGGCAGGCTGCTGCCTTGGACCGCTACATGGCGTCCTCCCCGCGCGACTTCCTGGCGGTCGCGACCCCGGGCGCGGGTAAGACGACCTTCGCCCTCACGCTTGCGACCGAGCTGATCGCTCGCGGCGTCGTCGATAAACTGACCGTCGTGTGCCCCACCGAGCACCTCAAAGGCCAGTGGGCCTCGAGCGCCGCACGCTTCGGCATCCACATCGACCCCGACTTCACGAACTCGCAGGGCGTGGCCGGTTCCCACTTCGACGGCGTGGCCGTCACCTACGCGCAGATCGGTTCTAATCCGGCGGTCCACGCGGCGCGTACCCGCGCCTATCGCACCCTCGTCATCCTCGACGAGATCCACCACGCCGGCGACTCCCTGTCGTGGGGCGATGGCGTGCGCGAGGCCTTCGCGGACGCGACGCGTCGCCTGGCTCTGACGGGTACGCCCTTCCGTTCCGATACTTCGCCGATTCCCTTCGTCACCTACGAGGAGGATGAGGAAGGCATCCGACGCTCGCGTGCCGACTACACCTACGGCTACGGCGATGCCCTCAAGGACGGCGTCGTGCGCCCCGTCCTGTTCATGTCCTACTCGGGACAGATGGCCTGGCGCACCAACGCGGGCGACGAGGTCAGCGCCCGCCTGGGCGAGCCCCTCACCAAGGACATGATGAAGCAGGCCTGGCGCACCGCGCTCGACCCCACAGGCGAGTGGATCCCCGCCGTCCTGCGCGCCGCTGACCTACGCTTGGAGGAGGTGCGCCGCACGGTGCCCGATGCGGGTGGTCTCGTCATCGCCTCGAATCAGGACCACGCACGCGCCTACGCTCGCCACCTGCGCCTCATCACCGGCAAGGCGCCGACGGTCGTTCTGTCCGACGACGCGGATGCATCTGATCGTATCTCCGAGTTTGCGGACTCCCCCGACAAGTGGATGGTCGCTGTGCGCATGGTGTCCGAGGGCGTCGACGTCCCCCGCTTGGCTGTCGGTGTCTACGCGACGAACGCCTCCACGCCCCTCTTCTTCGCCCAGGCGATCGGCCGCTACGTGCGTGCGCGTCGCCGCGGCGAAACCGCGACCGTCTTCATCCCCTCCGTCGTGCCGCTGTTGACCCTCGCTGGCAGCATGGAGATCGAGCGCGACCATGCGCTGGACCGTCCCAGGCGCGAGGAAGCCAGCGAAGACGACATGTGGAACCCCGAGGATGCCATGGTTGCGGCCGCGAACCGCGAGGAAAAGGCGTCGTCCGACCTGCTCTCCCAATTCGAGGTCCTGGGTGCCGACGCTGAGTTCGATGGCGTCCTTTTCGACGGTGCCGCGTGGGGTACGGGTGCCGAGGTCGGCTCCGAGGAAGAGCAGGAATACCTCGGCATTCCCGGCCTCCTGGACGCCGATCAGGTGACGACCTTGCTGCGCGCCCGCCAGGCGGGTCAGGTCGCCGCCCAAAAGAAGACCCGCGCCGCTCAGAAAATGCGCGAGGAGAATGCGGGTATCCCCGCCCACAAGCTGCGCGCCGCCAAGCGCAAGGAACTCCAGCATCTGGTGAGTACCTGGTCTCGCCGCTCGGGCGAAACCCATGCGACCATCCATTCGCGCCTGCGCTCGCGCTGCGGCGGCCCCGAGGTCGCCCAGGCCACAACCGAGCAGATCGAAGCGCGTATCGCCCTGCTGCGCGAGTGGTTCGTCGGCCGCCACTGACGCCCCACCGCGCACCCAGGTGCGCTGAGCCAACGACCGAGCCCTGGCCTCGTCCCTCCGATTGAGAAGGACGAGGCCAGGGCTTCGTCATACGTCGAGCTGGGGTCAGTCGACCTTTTCGTAGCGCGTGGGGATAGCAGCCTCGCCCTCGGACAGGCGCCACGCCTGGTAGGGCAGCTCGTTGCGGGCGCGCAGGTGGCGCTCCTGGGCGCGCGACAGGGCCTCGGAACCCCAGGCGTCGGCGTCGATCTGGCCGCCGCGAACCAGCTGGACCTGCAGCGGACGGGCACCACGCTCGGCCAGGAGAGCCTGGCCCTCCTCGAAGGAGGTGCCGACGAGCAGGAGCTCCTCAGTCGCGTAGCCGTCCTCGCCCAGGACACGACCGGCGACCTTGCGACCGCCGACCGTGGACTTCGACTCGGCCTTCTTGGCGACAAGCACAGTCTCGCCGTTGGAATCCTCACGCTGAACGACCTTGTAGACCAGGGCGGCCGTCGGCACACCCGAACCCGTCACCAGCTTGGTGCCCACGCCGTAGGAATCCACGGGTGCCGCGCCGAGAGCGGCGATCGCGTACTCGTCTAGGTCGGAGGTCACCGTGATCTTGGTCGAGGTGGCACCCATCGCGTCAAGCTGTCCGCGCACCTTGAACGCCTGCGCAACCAGGTCGCCCGAGTCCAGGCGCACCGCGCCCAGCTCGCCGCCCGCAGCGCGCGCGGCCTCAACCGCGTTAATGACGCCCTGCCTGATGTCGTAGGTGTCCACGAGCAGCGTCGTGCCAGCGCCCAGCTTGGCGACCTGGGAATCGAAGGCATCGCGCTCAGTGTCGTGCAGGAGCGTGAACGCGTGGGCGGCCGTGCCGATGCAACGGATCCCGTAGCGCTTGGCCGCCTCGAGGTCGGAGGTACCCTGGAAGCCGCCGATGATGGCGGCGCGGGCGGCGGAGACTGCGGCGCGCTCGTGGGCGCGGCGCGCACCCATGTCCATGCAGGGGCGACCGTGGGCCGCGATTGTCATACGCGAGGCTGCCGAGGCCACCGCGCAGTCGTGGTTGAGAATCGACAGGAGCAGCGTCTCCAGGAGCGTGCAGTCCGCGAAGGTGCCCTCAACGGTGAGCAGGGGCGAACCGGAGAAATAGCACTCGCCCTCGGCGTAGCCCCAGATGTCGCCCGAGAAACGCCACGTCGTCAGGAACTGGGCGGCCTCCTCGGAGATGATCCCCTGGTCGCGTAGCCAGTCGATCTGCTCGGCGTCGAACTCGAAGCGCTCGAGGGCCTCGAGAATGCGACCGGTACCGGCCACGACGCCAAAGCGACGCGTGGCGGGCAGGCGGCGCCCGAACAGCTCAAACGTGCAGCGACGATGCGCGGTGCCGTCCTTGAGGGCGGCGTCGAGCATCGTGAGCTCGTACATATCAGTCAGCAATGAAGTAGATGTCGATGCAGGCATACTGTGAGCCTACCCTGAGAAGCGTGTCACCGGCACGCGAATTCTCTTCCATGGTCGCTCATTTGGACCTAGGGTTGACATATGAGCATGATCGTCCAACCGGTACCGCGCACGCACGAGGCCTCCACCTCCGTGCCCCGTTGGCGTACCGTCGTATGGGACGACCCGGTCAATCTCATGAGTTACGTCACTGCCGTGTTTCGCGAGTACTTCGGCTACTCCACCTCCCGCGCTGAAGAACTCATGATGGCGGTCCACACGCGCGGGCGGGCGACCGTGTCCACGGGCGTGCGCGAGCGCGTCGAGGCCGACGTTATGGCAATGCACTCCTACGGTCTGCACGCCACCATCGAAGAGGACAGGGACTGACCCCATGGAAGCCTTCGCCTATCGCGACGGCGGCTTCTCCTCATCGATGAGCCGCGGCGAAGCCCTCCTCCTGCGCCAACTCGCCAGCGAGGTCCTCGTGGTCCTCGACGATCCCGGCGACTTCGCCACGACCTCGTCAATGATCAACGCCGCCACCGAAACCGAACAGCGCAGGGAAGCCCCACGCGAGCGCAGCCTGCGCATGCTGCTGCCCTCCATGAGCGACGACGATGAGGACGCTGCGCGGATGCGTGCCCTCACCGAGGACCTGTTGCGCACCGAAAAGTCCGTGCGGCTACGCGCGATGGTGAGCGATCTTGAACACATCACGTACGGGGGTGGAGACACACTCGTGATCCCCCGAAACGGGGTGTGGAAGTGGCTCGCAGCGCTCAACGATATTCGGTTGGGCTTGGCCGGTGAGCTGGAGCTATCCGATCAATCCGACGCGCAGCGCATCGAAGAACTGGCGATGAGTGAGCCGACCGGGGAGCGCGCGCAGACGGTCGCCGCGATCTACATGCTCGTCACGTGGTGGCAGGACTCACTGCTGGACGCCGTGAATAAATCTCAGTAAGGAATAAGGTCGAGTACATGAATAACGCCCCGATCGGAATCTTCGACTCGGGCCTGGGTGGGCTGACGGTAGCCCGTGCGGTCATCGATAAGCTGCCCGACGAAGAGATCATCTACCTGGGCGACACCGAGCACACGCCCTACGGTCCGCGTGCGATCGCGCAGGTGCGCTCGCTGACCCTGTCCGCCCTCGACGAGCTGGCCTCGCGCGGAGTCAAGGCCCTGGTCATTGCCTGCAACACGGCCACGGCCGCCGCGCTCGCGGACGCGCGCGAGCGCTATTGGATCGACGCCGGCATCCCCGTCATTGAGGTCATCACGCCTGCGGCGCGCCAGAGCGTCATCGCCACGCGCAACCATCACGTCGGCGTGATCGGTACGAAGGCGACCATCCAATCCGAGGCGTACCTGCGCGCGCTCGCCGCCGTTCCCGGTCTGACCGTGAGCCAGCAGGCGTGCCCTGCTTTCGTCGAGTTCGTCGAGGCCGGGGTGACTACGGGTGAGGAGATCGAATCCGTTGCCCGCGAGTACCTGACACCGCTGAAGGACGCGGGCGTGGACACCCTGATCCTGGGATGCACGCACTACCCGCTGCTGACGGGCGTTATCGGCCGCGTCATGGGTGAAGGCGTCACGCTCGTGACCTCCTCGGAGGCGACCGCGAACGTCACCTACAACGAACTAGTGGATCGCGGCCTCCTGCACGACCCGTGGCCCGCTGGCAAGGGTCCGCAGCATCAGTTCCTGGCGACGGGCGCGTCGGACACGTTCCCGCTCCTGGCTCGTCGCTTCCTGGGACCCGAGGTGGGCACGGTGTCCCAAGTCAACACCGGTGGGGGAATCGCGTGAAGCTGACCGTTATTGGCGCGACAGGTTCCATGTCGGGCCCGCAGTCTCCCGCGTCTTCCTACCTGGTGCAGGCGCGCGGCGTTGATCCCTTCTCGGGGGTCGAGCGTACCTTTTCGCTCGTGTGCGACATGGGGCCCGGCTCCTTTGGCGCGCTGTGGGTTCACGTGTGCCCGTGCGAGCTGGATGCCCTGGCGCTGTCTCACTGCCATGCCGATCACATGGGCGACATCATCTCGCTGCAGGTGTACCGCAAGTGGGGGCCGGGTTCGTGCGCGATTCGGCCCATGTCCCTGTTCGGGCCGGGCGAGACGCTCCACCGTGTGCGTCAGATCGAGGGCGCACCTGAGGGTGAGTCCTACGAGGGGGAGTTTGCGTTCACGCAGCTTCGCCTGGGCGACACCTACGATGTTGGTCCGATGACGATCCAGCCGTTCCGTGCCCTGCACCCCGTGGAGTCTTTCGGTCTTCGCATCGAGGGCCCGTCGGAGGAGGATCCTGCGCGCCGCGTCGTCCTGTTCTATACGGGTGACACCGACCTGTGCGACACGATTATTGAGGGCGCGCGCGGGGCCGATGTGCTCCTCAGCGAGGTGGGCTTCACCTCGGATGAGACCGAACCCAACATGCATATGGATGGAATCCGCGCGGGCACTCTTGCCACGCGCGCGGGTGTGGGCCGCATGATCGCCACCCACATCCAGCCGTGGACCCCAAAATCCCGGGTGGCCTCGGAGATTCGTCAGACGTGGTCGGGTCCCCTCGACTTCGCAGAAGCGCGGATGGTCGTTTCCTTCTAATTCACCGTCGCCCCGGCCTTGTTCGTACGAGGCCGGGGCGACGTTGTTGCGCTCAGTCCCCCTGGGTGGCGTAGGAGTTGTGGCGCTGCCATTCAGTGAGGAAGGAGACGACGCGCGCGGGGCCACCGCCCTCGCTCCACCCGTGGTTCTTGTGCCGGAGCAGGATCTTGCGGGTACCCAGCGACGGCAGGGGGGTGATCCGCATACCAGTCCTGTGGGCACCGGCGAGCGCCATTGCCGGCAGGATCGTCGAACCCGCGCGGGCGCGCACGAGGGAGCGGGCGGCCTCGTAGGTGGTGTACAGGTGGGGTGCCCAGCTGGTGTCCGGGAACGCCTTGGTAATGCGGCGCATGACGTGGTCTCCGCTGGAACCCGGGCTGACACGCAGCCACGTCAGGTCCGCGAGGTCCTCAATGGAACGGATCGGGGGAGCGGAATCAGGGGTGACCAACACCCACGGTTCGTCAATGAATGGAATATCCGTGTAACCGCGCGGGGGCAAACCGGGGTCCTCGTCGCGTTCGATGACGAGGATGTCGAAGCGGCCCGTGCGCAGGGCTGCCATGCCGGGTGTCTCCTCCGTTTCCTCGATACGCAGGTCGATGCCGGGCAGAGCCTCCTCCAGGTTAGGCAGCGCCGGGATCAGGGTGGAGCGGCAGATCGTCAGGAACGCCCCCAGTGTGACCGTGCCCGTCACCTGGCCGGTCAGTGGCCTCAGGGCCTTGAGAGCTTCGGCGATGTCGGCGTTGATGCGTTCGCCGGCCTCGGCGACGATGGTGCCGGCGGGGGTCAGGATCGCCCCGGACGTCGTGCGCTCGACGAGCTTGAGGCCCACTTCTTCCTCAAGCTTTTGGATCTGCTGAGAGACCGCCGAGGGGGAGACCATGAGGATGTCCGCGGCAGCCACGATGCCGCCTTCGCGCGCGACTGACAGGAGGAATGGTAGGCGGCGAGGATCAATGTCCATGAGCACTCCATCGTTAAGTGAAACTGCAAGATAACTATAGAACCATTCAATTGTGCTTGACTACTGGAAGGTGGACAATGAGTGCCATGACCATCTCGCACCTGGCAATCGTGATCCTCGGATGGGTTGGTGCCGCCGCCTCCATCGCCGCCTATTACCTCGTCTCCACCAAGCGCTTCGCTCCCGACTCTCTGCGCTACCACACGTTGAATGCCTCCAGCTGCATCCTCCTGGCCCTCGCCTGCGCATCCACGGGTGCGTGGCCGTCCTTCCTGACCAACGCCATCTTCATCGGCGTCGGATTCACCATGATCTGGCGTGTGCGCGACCGCCTTGCGCGCCGTCTTCTTCAGGTCGTGCGCTTCTTCGACGTGCGGCGATTCCTTCCCCGGCGTCAGCACCTGGCGCGCGCACGCTGACGCGGAGTGTGTGGGGGCGGGCTGGGGTCGCCCCCACACGCGTATGTTCCTTCCGGATTAATTAAGAACTGGATGGGTGAACAGTCAATACTGTGTCAACGTATCCCAAGGAAAAGTCTGTAAGAAACGCTTCACTGAAAAATTAGAGAGAATCGATGGAAAGAGGCGAGAAAAAGGGGGATCATAGGAGCACGATGCGGTGACAGATCCATCGCACGGTACTCAAAGAGGAGCACACAATGTCTCGTTTCGTCACATCACTCCTTCAACGCCTCGCCCATCACAGCAGAATGCGCCAACAGCGCAACCCGCTGCAGTACTCGATGGACCGCCCCTTCTTCGGGAACCTCGTCGCCCGCTGATGGAGCGCCCGCCGGGCGTACACAAGTGCCGGACACCCCTTGGGTGCCCGGCACAATTATGTTGGGGGTTAGCCGCGCAGGTACTCCACGATGTGGGGCATGAGCGCGCGGAAGGCGATGCCGCGGTGGCTGATCGCATTCTTCTGCTCGGCGCTCATCTGTGCGGTTGTGACCTCGAAGCCCTCGGGGACGAAGATCGGGTCGTAGCCGAATCCGCCTTCGCCGCGGGGGGAGCGCGTCAGCGTGCCGCGCACCTCGCCGCGCTCGACGAACTCGCGCCCATCCGGCGTTACCAGGACAGCCGCCGACACGAAGGCGGCACCGCGGTGGCGGTCGGGCACGTCGGAGAGCTGATCAAGGAGCAGGCGCAGGTTCGCCTCGTCATCCCCGTGGGAGCCGGACCAACGCGCGGAGAAGATGCCGGGTGCCCCGCCCAACACGTCCACCGTGATACCGGAGTCGTCGGCGATGGCCGCCAGGCCGGTGGCACGTGCCAACGCGCGGGCCTTGATCAGCGAGTTCTCCTCGAAGGTCACTCCGTCCTCGACCGGGGAAGCCACGTCGAACTCGCTCATGCGCGCCACACAGCCGGCCTCGAAGCCTTCCCACGCGGGGGCCAAGATGGCCTCGAGTTCGCTGACCTTGTGCGCGTTGGAGGTCGCGAAGACCAAGCGCGCGCTCACGGGCGCACCTCGATGCGTTCCATAAGGGGAGCCTCGAGCGCCAGCTTCTGGGCCGCGGCGAGCCGGGCGTTACCCAGCGTCGCCAGGTCGAGGAGCTCGTTCAGCTCATCGCGGTTGAAGGGGGCATGCTCGGCGGTGCCCTGAACCTCGATGAAGCGACCGTCGCCGGTCTGAACGACGTTCATATCCGTCTGCGCGCGCACGTCCTCGACGTAGGGCAGGTCCAGCATGGGGGTGCCGTCGATGACGCCCACGGAGATCGCGGAGATCGAGTCAGTGAGGACGGTCGTGGAGGGCTTGAGGATGCCCTGTTCCTTCGCCCAAGACACCGCGTCGGCCAGGGCCACATAGGCGCCGGTGATCGCCGCGGTGCGGGTGCCGCCGTCAGCGCGCAGGACGTCACAGTCCAGGACGATGGTGTTCTCACCGAGCGCGGACACGTCGACGATGCCACGCAGGGAGCGTCCAATGAGGCGTGAAATCTCCTGGGTGCGCCCGCCCACCTTGCCCTTGACGGATTCGCGGGAGGAACGCTGTTCGGTGGCGCGTGGGAGCATCGAGTACTCGCCGGTCACCCAGCCCTCGCCGGAGTCGCGCTTCCAACGCGGCACACCCTCGGTGAAAGAGGCGACACACAGGACGCGGGTGTTGCCGAACTCAATGAGAACGGAACCCTCGCCGGTACCCGACCAACCGCGGGTAATGGAGACGGGACGGAGCTGGGACGGGGTGCGCCCATCGGCGCGCAGGGGAGTGTTTGTCATAGTGCCTAGGGTAGCTCACCGCGTTACCGTGGAGTCATGAGTCTTGATCTACCTCTCGTCCGCGGTCACGTCGATCCGGCGGTCGCGCTGCGCGATTCCGTGGCTCCGGCCGCCCTCGTGCGCGCCGGTGAGGCCGATGTCATCGTCGTTGACTCCTCCGGTTTCGTCCTCCTTGACGAGGCCATGGCATCGTCCTCGGATACGCCTGCTCTGCGACGTCTGACCGGGGATGAGGCCACGTGTGCGCTCGAGGGATCCACGGCCTCGTTCATTGGGGTGGCGGGCGGCCGCCCGATTGTTGCGCTCGAGACGAGCCGGGACGAGGCGGAGGGTGCCTGGGAACACCTGCGTGCGGTCGGGTGGAGGCTCGGCGGCGACGAGGCCGCCGTGGCCCTGACTGCGCTCGCGCTGGCCGGATGGCATGCTACCTACCGATTCTGTGGGCGATGCGGCTCGCCTGTGTCCCTGGAGTCGGGCGGCTGGGCGGCCCGCTGCGCGGCCTGTGACCGCGTCGAGTACCCCCGCCAGGACCCGGCGATCATCGTCCTCGTCCAGGACCACGACGGGCGCGTGCTGCTGGCGCACAACGCCCTGTGGAAGCCGGGTTTCGTCTCGATCATCGCCGGCTACGTCGAGGCTGGGGAATCCCCGGACGTGACGGTCGCGCGTGAGGTCGCCGAGGAGGTCGGCATCGAAATCGAGACGCCCACCTACGTCGCGACCCAGCCCTGGCCCTTCGGGCGCTCGCAGATGATGGGATACCGTGCCCGCACGCGTCAGCCGCGCCCCACCCCGCAGGCGGACGGCGTCGAGATCGAGTGGGCACGCTTCTACAGCCGCGAGGAGCTGACGCGCACGCTCGAATCCGGGGAGATCAGCGCGCCCGGACGCGCGTCCATCGCCTACGCGCTCCTCGCCGACTGGTATGGCACCGACCTGCCGAGCGGACCGGACGGCGCGGGACGCAACTGAGGGCGGGCAATGGAACAATGGGGAGCATGAACCCCGAGGAACTGCTCGACGCCCTGGACCCCGATCAGCGCGCCGTCGCCACGCAGGTGGCCGGCCCGCTCGCCGTGCTGGCCGGCGCGGGCACAGGTAAAACGCGGGCGATCACGTACCGCATCGCCTACGGGGCCACTGTCGGGGCTTTTGACCCCTCCAACGTGCTGGCCGTGACCTTCACGCAGCGCGCCGCCTTCGAGATGCGACACCGCCTGTCCCAGCTGGGGGTTCCCAAGGCGCAGGCACGCACCTTCCACTCCGCGGCGCTGCGCCAGCTGCGCCATTTCTGGCCCACTGTCGTGGGCGGACCCCTGCCCGACATTGTGCCGCACAAAGCCTCCCTTGTCGCCGCCGCAGCAGCCCGCCTCGGCATTGCGTTTGACCGCACGAACGTGCGCGACATCGCCGCCGAGGTCGAATGGGCGAAAGTCTCGATGATCGACGCCGCGCACTACGCCTCGCGCGTGGAACGCCTGGGACGAGACGTACCCGCCGGGCTGGACGCGCTCGACATGGCACGCCTCCTCGACGTGTATGAGGACGCGAAAAACGAACGAGGAGTCATCGACTTCGAGGACATCCTCATCTACCTGTGTGGCATGCTGCAGGAACGCGCCGATGTCGCCTCCATCGTGCGCAAGCAATACCGATCCTTCGTGGTCGATGAGTTTCAGGACGTCAACCTCCTCCAGGCACGCCTCCTCGACCTGTGGCTGGGTGGTCGCCACGACGTGTGCGTCGTCGGCGACGTCGCGCAGACGATCTACTCCTTCACGGGCGCGTCCCCGGACTATCTGACGGGGTTCGGACGCAAACACCCCGGTGCTCGCATCGTCGAACTGACGCGCGACTACCGCTCCACTCCGCAGATCGTGACCCTGGCCAACGACGTCCTCGCCCGCGCCACCCAGCGCGACGGCACAGTGCGCCTGTCCAGCCAGCGCGACGGGGGAACGCACGTCGGATACTGCACCTACGAGGACGACCACGCCGAGGCCGAGGGAGTCGCCGCACAGATCGCCGATCTCATCGCCGGCGGCACCCAGCCCCACAACATCGCAGTCCTCATGCGCACCAACGGCCAATCCCAAGCCTTCGAGGAAGCCCTGGGCGCGCGCGGCATTCCCGTGGCCGTCGCCGGAGGAAAACCCTTCTTTGCCCGCGACGACGTGCGCACCGCGATCTCGCGCCTGCGCGCCGCGGCCACAGCCTCGGAAGAGGGAACCGTGGGAGAGGTCGTACGCGAGGTTCTCTCCGGCGTCGGCTGGTCTCCCGAGGCCCCCTCGGCCCAAGCGGGTTCTGAGCGCTGGTCGAACATGAACGCCATCGTCGGGTGGGCCGACGACTCACAGGCACCCACGCTGGCTGCCTTCGTCGCCGAACTCGACGAGAGGATTGCCTACCAGGTCGAGCCCGACAAGGAAGGCGTCGAGCTGGCCACAATCCACGCCGCCAAGGGCCTCGAGTGGGACGCAGTCTTCCTGGTTGGCCTCTCAGAGGGCCTGCTGCCCATCTCGTACGCGAAAACCCCCGAAGCCCGTGAGGAGGAACGACGCCTGCTGTACGTGGCCGTCACCCGAGCCCGCGACCTACTCACCCTGTCGTGGGCGCGCTCGCGGGGCGCGGACGGGCGGGGCAAGCGTAAGCGCAGTCGTCTCCTGGACGGCATCTGGCCCAAAGAACGGCGCTCCGGATCATCGGCGCAGGGCGTCGGCGCGCCGAAGAAGAAGGCGCGTCCCTCCACCCGTGCGCTCAACCAGGCTTTCGAGGAGGAGGCATCGCCCCAGGCCATCGAGCTATTCGGGCGGCTCAAGGCGTGGCGCCTCGAAGTGGCCCGCCTGGCGAGCGTGCCGCCGTACACGGTCTTTACCGATCAGACGCTGCGCGACATCGCCGTGGCGATGCCGAAGAACACGACGCAGCTGCGCGTTATCCGCGGTATCGGAGACGTCAAAGTGCAGCGCTTCGCGGCCCCCGTCCTCGCTCTCGTGCGCGGCGAAGAGGTCATCGTCGAGGAGGAAGCCTGATCTAGCAGGCCAGCCCGCAGATTCCGCACACGCATTCGGGCGCGGGCACGGTGCGCTCGACGGTGATGGTCCCGTCCTCGTCGATGGTGGCGACCTCGGCGCACAGCTGCGCGGTGAGGTCGCCTGAGGCGAAGTCGCGTAGCAGGCGCGCTATGCGCAGGGCGGCGGCGTAGTGGGCGAGCATGGATAGGGGTCCGAGGGGCCAATTCATGAGTTCACGCAGATGTGAGAGCCGATAGGGGTCGGCCTCGGCCCGCGCGTGTTCACAACACTGGAAGCAGGGGGTGACGCCCGGGATGACGAAGGGGCCGATCTCATAGGAGTGCTCACCGCGCGTCACTATGAGGTGCGGGACGTCGCGGACTGTCAGGTCGAAGGGGATGCCGGGGTCGACGACGCGGTCGGCGGACACGAGCGCCACGTCGACGTCGCCTTGGAGGTGCAGGTGGGGCAGGGGGATTAGGGGCGCTAGATCGCGTCGTAGCGCGCGGGCGCGGGGCGTGCCGGTGAAGGACCCGCCGAAGACCCTGTCCCAGTCCTCGTCCACCTGCTGTTCGGCATCGACCGCCAGGGAGAGGCGCAGCGTATCTACGAGGGAACGCAGCGCGAGGACGGTCCCGGGTGTCGCACCGAGGACCCCCACGCGCAGGAGCACGCGACGGTCCTCATCGTCGATGAGATGAGCGCGGCTGAGCCTGGCGATGAGTTCCGGCGAGGCCTGGGCGGGTTCGGGGGATCGGGGAGAGCGAGCCTGGTTGCTCAGCCAGATCTGGTCGCTTGCGTGCAGGTTCTCCATGAGGACGTGGTGGGTTCGGTCCCCGCCGACTTGGGCGACTCCGGGGCCGCGCCACAGGACCGCCGTATTGGGTGCCAGATTCATGACGATCTCCTTTGTTTCATGCCTGTTGAGATCATCATGAACCTGTGGGCACCACTGGCGCAGCGTTTTAAAAAATCTGTGGAAAACTTGTCAGATCATTCCGCTTCGCGCTTGTCTGAATCGTCCGGAGAAGTGTCTTCGGACTGGTGCTCCTGATCGCTCGAGCCAGCCTCGTCCCCGGGTTCCAGTCCTTCGGCCCAGCCGAGCGTGCCGTCAAGCAACGAGGTGAGGGCGGCATCGATATCCGCGTCCTCCTCTGCTGCGGCTCGGCGCAGCGTCAGGAACGTGTCGGGCGTCGCCAACTCAGTGTCGGAGGGCACCATGTCCGGGTGAGACCACAGGGCCTCACGGGCGTCACGCCCACCGTCAGCCTCGACGAGCGAGAAGATCTGCGCGGCTCCGCGCGCCTGGCGCGGGCGCATCTGCAGGCCCATCAGGGTTCCGAGAATTTCCTCCGCGGGACCGCCCGACGCGCGGCGCCGACGCATCATCTCGCGCAGCGCGTCCGCGTGAGGCAGGTAGGGAAGTGTCGCGCGGGCAGTGACGACCTCGACCCAGCCCTCGATGAGAGCCAACATGGTTTCCAAGCGCGTGAGAGCACGGCGCTGATCGGGCGTCATCGACAACGCAAACACGCCGCCGCTGAGCGCCGACTCGACGGACGCGGGGTCCGAGGGATCCACCGAGCGGGCCGCCTCAGAAATGGCCTCCGTGTCGATCGCGATCTGCGACGCGTAGCGCTCGACCGCGCGCACGAGGTCACCTTCCAGCCACGGCACGGATGCAAAGAGTCGCCGGTGGGCAGCCTCGCGCACAGCCAGGAACTGGCGCACCTCATCGAAGGGCGCGTCCAGGCCGTCGGCGAACTGCGCGACGTTGTGGGGCAGCAGGGCAGCGTGCGAGGTGTCCGACAGGGGGATGCCCGTGTCGTAGGTGCCAAACGACTCGCCGGCCAGGGCGCCCAGGGCGCGTGCGAGCTGCGCGGAGAACATCATCGCCGACAGGCGGGGCATCATCTCCTGCGTCTTGCCCAGCATCGCCGCCATCCTGTCGGGCAAAGGTACGTCACTATCGACGCCGCCCTCGCCGAACTGCTCGGAGAGCGCGCTGGACAGGGCGCGCGACACGTTGAGTGCTATGGGTTCGCAGATGCGCTTCCACGTGGGGATCGTGTGCTCAACCCACGCGACCTTGCTCCACACGTCGCGGGTGACGGGACCGGACGCGAAGTCCGTGACGGCGTCCAGCCACAGGTCAGCGATCGTCATCGCCTGGCGCGATGCTTCGGCCTCGGTCGCCGTGGGGGCCTGGTCGCCGCTCATGTAGGCGGCCTGCTTGGCGCTGTCTTCCACGACGCGCCAGTTCACCGGCCCGGCCGTCGTGTTCATGAGGAACTGGAACTGACCCAGGGCCGCCTGCATGCGAGCGGGGTCGGAAAACTCGGGAGGCAGGTTCGTCGGATCGAAGCCCTGGGCCTCAAGAGCGCGGGCGGCCTCGGCGGCTGCCTCGTCTCCCAGGATGGAGCGCAGGAAATCCTCAAAGGGGGTGCCAGACTCGTTCTCATTCATGGCCACAGACTAGCGGTCGGGCGTTGATCCGGGCTGACAAAACCCTGCGAAAACGCTAAGAGCATAAGGGGTGGGCGTGCGCGTCAAACGCCGGTGCGACACAATTGCACGGTGAATGAAACCGAGATGACCTCGACACACGACGACGCGCTCGCCCTTCAGGAGGGTGACCGGGAAGAACACGCCCCGCTTGTGAGCTGGCGGCTGGCGACGGCCTTCATCGCTCTGGTTGCGATGGCGGTGATACTCTTCTGGGTGCCCGTCCCCTTCGTGGTCTCCAGCCCCGGGCCGACCTTTAACGTGTTGGGTTCCGCCAATGGTGAACCGATGATCGCCATCGAGGGCACTGACCCCACGACGGGGGAGGAGGTGCAGCTCGACGACGCCCAGTCGGCGTCGGTCACCGCCAAGGCGAAGCCCGGCCAGGGCCAGCTGCGCATGGTCACGGTCTCCGAGGCGGGTGGCCCCGGAAACCGTCTGAACTTCGCTCAGCTGGTGGGCGCTTACTTCGACCCCCACTCTAAGATCACCGACTACGAGTCGGTCTATCCCGCTGGAACCACCCAGGACAAGGTGAGCGACGCGCAGTCCACCATGATGCGTAACTCGCAGACGACCTCCCAGGTCGCGGCCCTCGAGTACCTCGGCTGGGACGTCCCGGCGACTGTGACGATTGCGGGCACGACGGAAGGGTCCAACGCGGAGGGCATCGTCCAGGAAGGCGATATCCTGTTGGCGATCACGACCCCCGACGGTACGCGCCACGACATTACACGCGCCTCCACGCCCTTCACACTCATGCGAACCGTGCCCGCGGGGAGCCTCATGACGGTCACGGTCGAGCGCGATGGCGTCACCCAGGACTTGTCTTTCGACTCGATCGCCGTCTCTGCGACCGAGCCGGGTTCGAAGCTCGGCATCTACCTGACCGTCGACCCCTCCCTGCCCGTTGATATCTCCTTCAACCTGGAGGGTGTGGGCGGTCCGAGCGCCGGCATGATGTTCTCCCTTGGCATCATTGACCGCCTGACCCCGGGCGACATGACCGGTGGCAACGCGATCGCGGGCACCGGCACGATGTCCTTCGACGGCCAGGTCGGCGCAATCGGCGGCATTCAACAGAAACTGTGGGGTGCGCACGACGACGGTGCCCAGTGGTTCCTGGCCCCTGCTGAGAACTGCTCCGAGGTCGTCGGGCACGTCCCGGATGGCCTGAATGTCGTGAAGGTCTCCAACCTGTCCGAGGCCGCCACGGCCGTCGCCACAATCGCGGAAGGTAACGGCTCAGCCCTGCCGACCTGCCAGTAACGCTTCCTTCGCTCCCGCCACGTGCGCTGAGGGTAGAACTGAGCCCCGACCTCGTCCCTGTCACTCAAGGAACGAGGCCGGGGCCGCTCTGTGGTCAGGCCTGCTCGTCCGTCACCGGCTCGAGGGACGCGCGCAGAGCATCGACCAGTGCGGGAACCAGGACGGAGCCCTGCCCGACCTTGTCGTCGGAGTCGAAGGCGCGCGTGCGCAGTGCGCACCACGACTCGCCCGTGCGCATAACGCCTACGGCCAGGCGCACGTCCGTGCGCGCGGGGTGGTTCGAAATGAACTCGAGGGCCTCCTCGGGATCCTCGGGGGCCTCATCCTCGACCTCCGGGGGAACCACGATGCGCTCAACCGTGAGCGCGGCACCCGGGACGGCCTCGGGCCACGCCAGATGAGCAAGCACCTGCTCGATGTCGTCGGTGTCCAGATCCTCCTGAATAATCGCGCTCAGGTGATCCTCCGAGCCATCCCACCCGCCGCGGAGCTGCTCCGCGATGTCTGCGGGCAGATTCGGGTCGGCGAGCAGCATCGCCGTGGGAACCAGCGCGTAAATCGACGGCGCATGATCCCACCCGACCCGGGCGGCACCCTTCTCAATATCAACAACCACGTTGGCCAGCGCAATCTGTCGCGCACTCGGCATCATCTCAACTGTCATAAGCCCATAATCTCACGGAGAGCGGACAAAACAGCAACGAAGAACAACGTGCTCGCCGGTAGACTGGGACATAGCTTTCGGTTTAACAGAGAGGATTGCTGTGAGCTTCCCATTTTCGGTCTTCGGATCCGATGAGCCACGCCACCCACGAGGGCCGCGAACGCCACACGTCGAGGTGAAGCTGCGCAAGCCCGGCCCCGGCACGATCACGGTTGGTGCGCTCATCGCCATCATCGGCGTTATCTACGGTGCCTCCATCGTCTGGACGGAGATCCTGTGGTTCCGTCAGATGAGCGCGACTCGCGTCATCCTTACCCAGTGGGGGGCTCACATCGGCCTCTTCGTGCTCGGCCTGTTGGTTGCGACCGGCCTGCTGTACTTCTCCATGGCCTACGCCTATCGCCACCGCGCATCCTCTACGCGCGGGCAGGCCTCGGCGTCGCTGCGCGCCTACCAGGAGGCCCTCGAGCCCGTGCGGCGCGCGGCCTTTTGGGGGGTCGCCCTCTTCTTCGGCTTTACGAATGGCGCACGGCTGGCCACCGAGTGGCGTACGCTCCTGCAATTCCTCAACGCCTCCTCCTTCCATCAGGTCGACCCCCAGTTCGGCCTGGACATTTCCTTCTTTGTGTTCGTCCTGCCCGCGATCAAGGTGCTCGTCTCCTTCCTGATGAGCGTCACCGGCATTGGTCTGGCCGCCGCCCTGGTCGTCAACTACCTGTACGGGACGATCCGCCTGGCCCCGCGCCCCCACGCCTCGAAGCACGCGCGCCTGCAGACTGGCCTCATGGCAGCCACCCTGTCCATTTTCATTGGGATCAACTACTGGCTGGGCCGTTACGAGCTGCTCACCCAGGACTCCGGCTCCATCCACGGTGCCATGTACTCCGACATCAACGCCAAGATGCCCGCTCACTCCATCCTGGCGGTTATCTCCTTCCTGGTCGCCGTCCTCTTCGTCGTCGCAGCCTTCCGCGGCACGTGGCGCCTGCCCGTCACCGGCGTGGCCGTCACCGTTGTTGCCGCGCTCATCCTGGGCGGTGCCTATCCCGCCCTCATCGAGCAGTTCCGCGTGCGCCCCAACCAACGCACCCTCGAATCCCCCTACATCCAGCGCAACATTGACGCGACCCTGGCTGCCTACGGCCTCGACGACGTCGACTACCAGACGAACTACGACGCGGCCACCACGGCCTCGGCCGGCCAATTCGACAACGACACCCTGACCTCCCAGGTGCGCCTGCTCGACCCCAAGGTCATCACGAAAACCGTCCAGCAGCTCCAGCAATCCCGCCTGTACTACGGCTTCAACTCCGGCATGAAGGTCGACCGCTACAACGTGGGCGGCGAGCGCCGTGACACCGTCATCTCGGTGCGCGAACTCAACCTGAACGGCTTGTCCGCCGAGCAGCAGACGTGGGTCAACCAGCACACCGTCTACACGCACGGCTTCGGCGCGGTCGCCGCCTACGGCAACCAGCTGACCAGCGACGGACTGCCCTCCTACTGGGAGCAGTCCGTGCCCTCCGTCGGTGAGATGGGACAATACGAGGAGCGCGTCTACTTCAGCCCGGGTTCTCCCAACTACTCGATCGTCGGTGCGCCCGAAGGCGCGGCTCCCCAGGAACTCGACTACCCGGATGACACTGCCGTCGGCGGCCAGGTCTCCACGACCTTCACCGGCAACGGCGGCCCCTCCGTGGGCAATACCTGGAACAAGCTCCTGTACGCGATCAAGTTCGGCTCCACCGACCTGTTCTTCTCCTCCCAGACGAACGAGGCCTCGCAGATCCTCTACGACCGCGACCCACTGCTGCGCGTGGCCAAGGTTGCTCCCTACCTGACGCTCGAGCAGTCCGCCTACCCGGCGGTCGTCGATATGGACGGGGACCCCTCGACCGACAAACGCCTCGTGTGGGTGGTCGACGCTTATACGACCACGAACAACTACCCCTACGCCCAGCACGAGTCCCTCTCGGACGCGACCGTGGACTCCCAGTCCACGCAAATGGGCCAGTACGTGCAGAACAACAAGATCAACTACATGCGTAACTCCGTCAAGGCCGTCGTCGATGCCTACGACGGTTCCGTGCGTCTGTTCCGCTGGGACGAGACGGATCCGATCCTGCGTACCTGGGAGAAGATCTACCCCGGCAGCGTCGAACCTATGTCCGCTATCTCCGGCGATCTTATGAGCCACCTGCGCTACCCCGAGGACATGTTCAAGGTCCAGCGCAACCTGCTGGCCACCTACCATGTGACCGACGCGTCCGGCTTCTATTCGGGCGGTGACCGTTGGCGTCTGGCCGAGGAAACCTCGACGTACGGGGATGCCTCCGCTTCCTCATCCTCGCAGCGCGTGGACGCTAACGGCAACCCCGTGTCCGCGCCGACTTCGCTGCAACCCCCGTACTACCTGACCATGCAGATGCCCGGACAGGAGAGCGCCGAGTTCTCGCTAACCTCCGTGTTCGTGCCCGGTGGCGGCGGCGAGGGTCGTCGCGAGGCGATGGCTGGCTTCCTCGCGGTCGACTCCGAGACGGGCAACACGCCGGGTCAGGTGCGCGAGGGCTACGGCAAGCTGCGCCTGCTCGCGCTGCCCTCGTCGACGACCGTGCCCGGCCCCGGTCAGGTGCAGAACAAGTACGACTCCGACGAGAAGATCGCCACCCAGCTGAACCTGCTTAACCAGGCCGACTCGACCGTTATTCGAGGCAACCTCCTGACCCTGCCGGTGGGCGGCGGTCTGCTCTACGTCCAGCCCGTCTACGTCCAGGGCACCGGATCGGCGTCCTACCCCGTGCTTCGCTCGGTGCTGACAGCGTTCGGCGACAAGGTCGGCTTCGCGCCCACCCTCGAGGAATCGCTGCGCCAGCTGGTCGCCGACGATGGGACTTCCACGACGCCCGCGCCCTCCACGCCGACGGGCGGCGGTGGGGGACAGTCTAGTGCGCCCGCTTTGGGTGATCCTGCGGCGCAACTGAGCCGGGCCGTCACCGATGCTGCGCAGGCGATGCGTGACGCTGACGCCGCGATGAGCAAGTCGGACTGGACCGCCTACGGTGAGGCACAGACTCGCCTGCACGATGCGCTCACGCGCGCTGAGGCCGCGCAGACGGCACTCGGCACCACTTCGTCCGGTGCCGCGGCGACGCCGAGTCCAACTCCGTCGCCCACAGATGGTGACGCGACGCCGTCGCCGTCTCCCTCCGCGGAGGCACAGAGCGGCTCATAGGCTCATGCTCCCTCACCGGCGCGCCCGGCTTCGCACCCTCAGGGGCTGCGGGCCGGGCGCTTGCCGTCGCTAGGATGGAGGCGCGCGCTCCGGAGCGTGCAGTGTCGCTCGAGCAATCGGGCGTGGCAGAATTGCACGCTGAGGGATGCTCGATGAGCGTCCCTCAGGTGACGCTCAGTGTCGCCGCGTCTGGAGACCTAGCTCACGGCTGCTTTGCTTGACCTCGGTTAAATCAGGTGGTAAAGTTTTAACCACCGACGCGGGGTGGAGCAGTTCGGTAGCTCGCCGGGCTCATAACCCGGAGGTCGCAGGTTCAAATCCTGTCCCCGCTACCAGAAAAACCCGGTATCTCAACGAAAAGTCGCTGAGGTACCGGGTTTTATATTGCTCCGATAAAGCTGAATCCCTATGCTATTCCCTACCTTTCAGCCAAACTCCATCTCGTCGTCGAGGTGGGGGAGGAGGGACTATCACCCAACATCGAGGACTATCAATCAACGCCCCTGCGGGGCGTAAGACTATCTTCGCTCGTGCATGATCTCGTGGGAGGGAGGTTGCAGAGGAGGATTTTCACCGCCTAATCGGCGTTGATACCGGCTGTTTACCGCCTGAAAATGCAAAAGCGGTATAGCGTTTTCACTCGTATCTCAACCGAATCCCAACCCCTTACCGCCTTCACCGCCTAAAACCGAAAACTTTTATATACACACATATGTAGGAAGATGAACACTCGCGTGTATTCTTTTTAGAAATTAGGCGGTAGAGGCGGTAACACACCATGTTTTGACTGATATACCAACGTTTTCGATATACCGCTTAGCCTCAAACAGGCGGTAACCAAGCGGTGAAAGCGGTAATCAGGCGGTAAGACATGTGCTACTTGATATGCAAACCCCACCCCACTGAGATCGTATGAGGATGATAATTCCCCTCCTCATGAGCGATAAAGGTCCTCCTCCCGCTCATCCCCTGAGCGCAGGTCGCGCTGCGACCCCGAGCCACTCGTTGGAGGTGAGGTCGCCTGTGTGCGTCCTTACCCGAGCTGGACTGCCCGGCCTCACCTCCACCTACTCGGGAGGTTGGAATGATTACTCAAACTACTGTTCGTCCGTCGGTCTGGATCGGCTGTCTAGCCTGCTATAACGAAGGCATACTCAACGGGAGATGGTTCCCGGCAGAAGAAGCCGGTGAGGTAACACCTGGAGACCTACACCTTGGCCCCACATATCACGACGAGCTATGGATCTTTGATCACGAGGGGTTCCCTTGCGGAACAGGTGAAATGTCACCCACCACTGCTGTGCAGTGGGGTGGGGTCTTCGATGAGGTCGGAGAGGAACAGTGGCCTGCACTGCTCGCATGGGTCGAGACAGGCTGTTACGTAGCGTGTGGGGATACCCTACCGAGCACGTCCGACTTTAGGGAAAGGTACTGTGGTTGCTGGGACTCGTTCGAGGACTACGCGACACAGCTCGCTGAGGACATCTGTCTGATGGACGGATGGCCTGAGGAGGCGAAGCGCTACTTCGACTGGGACGCGTGGACTCGTGACCTCAAGTTCGACTACACCGTAGCGGATGCCCCTGACGGCGGAGTCTTCATCTACAGATCGTTCTGAGGCTAGACCTCGGTCACCATGTGGTGACCGGGGTCTTGTCTTTCGCCCTGCTCTCTTCGTCGCTGTGTCCGCTTCCGTTAGTTCATGTGTTTTGGTACATTTGAAATAACGGACACTGTTTCTGGAACACTTTGCTTGGCTCTTGCAACCCTAAGAATGACTCCCAAGCGTCGTGTCCGAAATCGAGCGATAATGGACAAGCAAGCAAGCAAGCAAGCGAGCAGGGCGGACAGTATGGCGAACGAGCGCATCACAGAGGATATGGTTGATGATGGACTGAGGGCTCTCGGGTTCTATAACGATGAAGATGCAGTCGTTGTCGAGAAGCAGCAGTCAAACATCGCTGCAATCCGCAAGGCCCTTCAGAGGGCCTCCAAGCAAGGTCGTGGTGGAGCGGGTTATCCCGAGTACATCATCACAGCTCCCAGCACCCCTGACATGGTTGTCATTGTTGAGTGCAAGGCTGAGGTGAGGCGTCACGAGTCGTCAGATCTCTCGAACCCGCGTGATTACGCAGTGGATGGCGTCCTTCATTACGCGCGTTTCCTCTCTCCGCTCTACACAGTTATCTCCATTGCGGTGTCTGGCACCCAGAGTTCAAACCGATGGTCCTTCTTTGTGACGCCGAAAGGGCAGACTGAAGCTAAACCTCTCTTGTCGCCGTCTGGTGCGGAGATTGTTGATCTCGTTCCGATGGACGACCTCATCCGTGCTGCTTCGTTCGATCCGCTTGTCCAGAGCAGGCGTACCGATGATCTCATTGCGTTTTCGCAGGAAATGCACGCCTTCATGCGAGACGAGGCTGAGTTGGAGGAGAAGGAGAAGCCTCTCGCTGTGGCGGGTACTCTCATCGCCCTCAACGATCCCTTCTTCGCAAAAGCCTACGGTGAGTCGAGCGCGAAGGAATTGCCTGACTTCTGGATGCAGTCAATCAAGAAGGTGATCGAGCGTGCGAAGATTCCCAACGCCAAGGTCACGAACATGACTCAGCCCTTCTCTGGCATTCAGGTTCACCCTGAACTCTCCAAGGCAACAAAAGCCTATCCGAAGGGTCTTCTCAATGAGATTATCACCATGCTGGCTGAGCAGGTGATGCCGTTCATGACCATCTACCACGACTTCGATGTCGTTGGTGTCTTCTACGGCGAGTTTCTCAAGTACACGGGTGGCGATGGTAAGGGGCTTGGAATCGTCCTCACCCCCAAGCACATCACTGAGCTGTTCAGTCTTCTCGCCAACGTCGACAAGGACTCGACCGTTCTCGATCCCTGTGCGGGTACCGGTGGGTTCCTCATCTCCGCCATGAATCAGATGATCCGTTCGACCACTACTCAGGCAGAAATCGACCACATCAAGAAGCATCAGCTCGTCGGAGTGGAACAGAATCCGAGCATGTACGCTCTCGCAGCGTCGAACATGATTCTGCGCGGTGATGGCAAGGCGAACCTTTACCAGGGTTCTTGCTTCGATACTGCTATCACCCGTGGTGTGCGCGGGCATAAGGCAACCGTTGGCTTCGTCAATCCTCCCTATGCCAAAAGCAAGGAAGACCTTTCGGAACTCAAGTTCGTCGCTCATATGCTTGACTGTCTACAGCCAGGCGCAACTGGAATCGCTATCGTGCCAATCTCCTGTGCCACGGCACCGAGCGACGACAAGCGTAATCTCCTCAAGCGCCACACCCTTGAAGCCGTCATGTCCATGCCGCCAGAGGTCTTCTATCCCGTCGGTGTCGTCACCTGCATCATGGTCTTCACAGCAGGGGTACCCCATGCCAAATCTGACCGTAAGACCTGGTTCGGGTACTGGCGCGAGGACGGCTTTGTAAAGGTCAAGAATCTCGGACGTATCGACCGTAATCACGTCTGGCCTGAGATCCGAGATCGCTGGGTGGAGTCCTTCCGTAATCGAGAAGTCGTCCCCGGTGAGTCTGTCATGCAGAAGGTCGGACCTGAGGACGAATGGGTTGCTGAGGCGTACATGGAGACCGACTACTCGAAGATCACCGAAGATGACTTCCGCCAGGTCCTCCTCGACTATGCTCTCTTCACTCTCCGTGGTGCATCGTCTGTTGACGAAGGTAGTGATGGTGAATGAGACGCCTCGACTCAATCTTCGACCTTCGTTACGGACAGTCGCTCGAACTCAATGCTCTCAAGCAGGTTTCGGCTCCTGATGGCGTCAACTTCGTCTCACGCGCAATGCAGAACAACGGTGTGACAGCCCGCGTCGAAACTGACGCGCCTCCTGCCAATGCTGGCGAGATTTCGGTTGCTCTTGGAGGAAACGGCGTCCTCTCATCGTTCGTCCAGCCTGAGTCCTTTGTTTGTGGTCGAGATGTCATGATTCTTACGGCTCGCGATCCGAAGATGAGTCTTGAAGAGAAGTTGTGGTGGTGCCGGTGCATTTGGGAGAACCGACACAGGTTCTCATACGGGCGTCAAGCCAACCGCACACTTGCGTCGTTGCTCGTACCAGATGAGATGCCTGAGTGGGCCGCATTAATGGTGGTTCCAACTCATGATGGCCTTTCTGCCCCCGTTGGTTCCCACGTGCAACTTCCCGACCTCTCGACCTGGTCAGATTTTGCTCTCGACGAGCTTTTCGAGGTCAAGAAAGGAAAGCGCGTCACTAAAGCTGCCCGAACTGCGGGGTCTACACGCTTCATTGGTGCATCCGACAAGCGCAATGGCATTACCGACCACTGCGACCTCGTGCCCAACTTCGAAGCTGGAACGCTCACCGTGCCATACAACGGTTCCGTGGGGTTCGCCTTTTATCAGGACGAGTCATATTTCGCATGTGACGATATCCAAGTGCTCGTCCCGAGAATCCCGATGAACAAGTGGGTGCTGCTCTTCATCGCGACGATGGTTCGCTACGAAAAAGGTCGCTTCACCTACGGCTACAAGTGGAACATGGCTCGGATGCGCAAGACGACGATCAGACTCCCAGCAACCTCGACAGGTGACCCGGACTGGTGCTTCATGGAGTCCTTCATGAAGGGGTTGCCTTTCTCTGCCGCTATTGCGGACGACTGACCATAGCAAGCCACGAAGGAGGTCCCTCATGCTGATCGGCTATGCCAGAGTCTCAACAGCTCGCCAGAGCGAGTCTCTCGACACTCAGCGTGACGCTCTCCTCGCCGTGGGCTGCGACCCGACTCACTTCTTCTCAGACACTGTGTCGGGCAGCAAGTGGCAGCGACCCGGCCTACAGAAGGCGCTCTCGTACATGCGACCGGGTGACACCCTCGTCGTGACCCGTCTCGACCGCCTTGGGCGCTCTCTGCGGGAGACCGTGACTACCATTGCTGACCTCGCCGAGTGTGACATCAACGTGCGCGTGCTTGAGCCTGCTCTGGACACCGCCAAGTCCACCGACAAGGTGGTCGTTAACGTCATGGCCTCACTCGTAGAGTGGGAGCGCGACCTGCTCATCGCCCGCACGAAAGAGGGTGTCGCACACGCACGCTCCCAGGGACGAGTGGGTGGTCGCCCTCGGGCACTGACCGACGAGCAAGAACGCCAGGTGCGAGCTCTGCACGCCCAGGGTGAAAACATCACTGCACTGTCGCGCTCGTTCAATGTGTCGCGGCAGACGATCTACCGGGCGCTGGAGCCATCATCGGGCACAAAGACGGTCGCATAACGCCCATTGTTGATCCAATATTGACCGAAACTCCACATGGTTCATTCCTGGCCAGGAAAGTGCCTTTCTCTGGTCCCGGAACCGCCAGGAAAATGCTCGGTGCTGCTGCGTTTCTTTCGTGACCATCTATCGTCCAAAGAACAAGACCCCGGTCACCATGTGACCGGGGTCTTGTTCTTTCGCGCTCACAGCTTGGGCTCCTCCTCCGAGCCTCGGTTGAGCCCCTCAATCTGCCCGAGAACTCGCCGCTCGTAGTCAGCGACGCTCTCGCCTTTGCGCACCGTTCCATCGAGCCGCTCAGCGTTCTTGTTGATAGGCCGAGAGTGATCGACCTCGACGCGAGGCTTGCCCAGTTTGATGCCCGTTCCAATCACAGGTTTCACCATCCTTCTCACCTCCTTCCTCACCTGAGTTCCTCGTAGACCCATCGGCTCACCCGCAGGACTATCCAGATGAACAACGCTGCCCCACCGAGCGTCGCAGCAGCGATCAGCGCCTTCTGCCACCACAGCGAGGCTGCCGCGAACGCGCCCCATGCCCAGCCAAAGAGAGGACCAATGCCGAACATGCTCATAACGCCCCACACGAGGCCACCCACGAGCAAGAGCGAGGCGAACAGCGGTAGCACAGCAATGGCAACTCTTCCGACCGTCGTCCAAGGTATGCGCCCCTCCAGGGACTCCAGATGGCGCTCGTTGCGCTCCAGAGACGCAACCGCCTTGTTAGCCTTGTCTATGACCGTATCGACCTTCTGAGCGGTCTCAGCGACCTTCTGCGCGCCAATATCGGCAACGCGCTGCTCATACCCATCGAGAATGCTCTCAATGCGCTGAATGCGCTCCTCCACCGCCACAGAAAGCCGCTCATCGAGCACCCCGACGGCGTACTCACTGAGTTTGCTCATATCGACACGCACAGTCCTGCCGTTGCCAACGGTTTTCTTAAGCTCACCCAAGGCCGTAGTCGTCTCTGTCATCTGCTCTTTGATCTGCTTCATCATCGAGTGTGCTTGCAACTCGGAGGCGCTCACGCTGGAGCCGTCGCTCAGCTTCAAGACGCGCTTGTCGCTCACGGTCTCCCCGAGCTCGCTCAGCGTCTCGCTCTGCTCGTTCAGCGTCTTCTTGATCGCGTTGATGTCGTTCGTCAGCGAGTCGGCTTCTGAGGCTTCCGAAGTCGAAGTCTTGGAGGTCAACGCGAGCATTAGGCTCGCCTGCGCCTCCTCGATCTTCTTTATTCGCTCGCTCTGCGAGGTCAACGTAGTAATCAAGACGCGGAGCGTCTCGTCGATCTTGCTCAACTGCTCTGAGTTCTGCGAGCGCTGCATCGAGCTGCTTTCCATCTTCTCCATAGCTCTTGACATCTTCTTCTTCCTTTCTTTGCAAAATAAAGTCGTTCATGGTGTTGTGGAGAGCGCTCCACTGGTAATCAGCGCCGAGCTTGCGAGCCGTGCACGCGGCCTTCGAGCGACCGAACCTGCGTACCTCGTCATTGTCATCAACGAGGGCATACGTGACGCTCGGATCACGACCCTCAGCCTTGCTCTTTGCACTGGTCTTCTTCTCGATGCTCACGCCGAGTTCGCGTGCGACGGCGCGCAGCGAGTCGAAGTCCACCGAGCGAGAATCAGCCAGCGCCTCATCAACACGATCAGCGAGGAACTCTCTCCACGTGTTCTTATCGAGCTGATCAACAGTCAAACCCTCAGCGCTCTTACCCGAACGCGATCTATTCACGTCATGAGCAAGTTCGTGAGGCTCCAAGACCTGCAAACCCATCTCTCGCATGATCTTGTCGTTGGCCTTTTTCAAGACCCAGTGAGCAAGACCGTTCTCTCGGGCTGCTTTCCCTGTCACGAGATCGACGTTCGCGATTGTGATATGCGCGTGAGGATTGCCTCCGTCGCTGTCGAGGTGCACAACGACATCGCACGGCGAGTTCGGTGCAACCTCCTTCGCGAGTGCATAGGCAGCATCAGCAACGATCATCGGGGTCATCGGATCACGAGGATCAAGCTCGTCCTTCGAAAACGACTGAATCACCATAAGTGCCTGGTTCTTACGACCCGTGCCCTTCAACATCGACTCGATAGACGTAATCGCGTCGTACGGGTTACGGAAGTCCGAACGCCATGCAGCCGCACGTGAATGCTTCACGTCAGCAGGTTTCCCGAAGTGTGCATACATGATCGCCGCTGCTGCTCGCACCGTCGTCGTCTGCTTCGTAATACTCATCGTGACAACTCCTTCGCTAGAGCGAGGAACGTCGCAGTCGCACGACGCAAATCGTCGACGTCTGGCTCAATACCAGCCCACCCTTGCCGGGCGAGCTGGTTGACGTTGACACCGACGGCATTGACCTCGCCGATCAATCGCAACAAGTCGCGATTGACCAGCTTCGGCGCGGGCGCGCCGTCGAGGTAATCGACGGCGGCCCGAATCGCTCCAGACTCACTGAGTCCGTAGCGATTCTTAACGCGGGTAAGCTGCACATGTTCTCTTTCATCGAACCTGACAGTCACCCGCGACTCGCGAGACTTACGCCTCGCGATCCTACGGTCCCCGCCCCGAACTTGGTCTTCGACCACGTTCGTTGTGGCGACCTCCGGTTGGACAGGCGTACTCTTAACGCTCGTCTCATCTGAGTCGAGCTTCAGGGGTGGTACCGCCTGTCGGCGAGCTTCAGGGGTGGTACCGCCTGTCGGCCAGCAGACGGTCTGTCTGACGACAGTCCGTGCTGGCCAAAGGGTGGCGTTCCGCCCCCTTTGGAAACCCCCCTCGCGTTCACGACGACATTCATCATTGTTCTCCACCCCAAACGGGCTGAGAACCTGACTCATTCGTCGCTCCGCTGCTCGCCTCACGGCGACGCGCGGCTGCCTTAGCAGCAGCATGCTTACGCTTCGCGTTTTGCTCATCAATCTTCGCTTGCGCTCGTTCGATGAGCGTGCGAACGCTCACCTGCTCGGCGTTCTCATTTTCGTTGTTCTTGATCTCGTCAAGAACACTCAAAATCGCCTCTGCAAGACGCGCACGTTCCTTCGCTTCAGCAACGCGCTTCTTTTCCTGTAGACGCTCAAGCCTCGCTTCGGCGGCTGCAATTTCCTTATCGAGATTCGACATGATTCATGTCCTCCTTTTCGTTTGTGTTTTGGAACGGGTCAAACGACGAATAACTGCCCTCGTCGTCAGTAGGTGAAGTGCCTGCTCGCATAAGACCCCGTGCATTAATCGGGATGTTGTGCGGGATCCCGATCTTGCGCATAGAGCCTCCCGCTGGCTGAATGTCGATCCATTCATGGAGGTCGTATTCAACAGCCAGCGGCTCATTACCGACGATGCGGTTCTGGGTGCTCATAGCCTTCTGGTTACCGTCCGCACCACGAGGAACAAACCATCCACACGAGGGTTTCTTGTCCACGTAGTCGGTCATGCGCTTGATGAACTCTCTACTGCCCACAGGATGCCCAGAGGGAACCTCCTTGCGCATCCACGCGGAGTAAAGCCTGAACGAGAACCTCCACGGAAGCAGATCCCACTTGAACTGGGGCAAGAACTCCTCAGCAAACTGGAGCACGGGATCGTTCTCCAAACGGATCTCACCGAGCAGCTTCTCGCACACTTCAGGCATGATGAACTCGTCAACCAGATCCATCATGAGAGCCTTATGCGCGACGTATTCAAGAACCTTAGGCCGCTTCACGTAGTCGTTCTTGATCGCCGGGTTCTTATCCGCGCCAAAGTAACGCTTAAGGAACGGGATGGGAACGAAGCGCCTATAGAGAGACTCAGACTTGTCCTTGGACGAAGGCAACTCGTTGACGCAAAAGACGCACAGGCCACGGCCCTTAACAGTCTTCATCCGGTCGTACTTGACGTCAATATCGACCCAATCATGAGTCACCCACGCCTTGAGTGTTGAAGCGTCCCGCATGAAATCACCGACCTTGTTCTCATCAGAAAGAACAGCAAAACAATCGAGTAGCGACGGAGGAAGAAACGGCTTGCCGAAACCAGACATCGAGAGCGTAGCCACTCGATCAACCCCGACGAGGTGACGCAACAGCTCAAGGAAAGTTCCTTTACCATTCGATCCGGTAGAGGAGTACAAGAGCACAGCCTTATCGAACGGGTGATCAGGCCGGAACAGAGCAGCAATAACTTGCCAGAACAGTTTTTCGACATCAAGATCATTGTTCGCAAGCTCCCTGATCCACTCGTCAACGCTCCACCCTTTAATGACAGGGCACGTGGTGGCATCTTCACGGAAGGCAACGGAAGCCTTCGTCCTGAGAACAACCTTGGGTGAGAACGGAAGTAGCTTCTTAGAACGTAGATCAAACAAGCCATTCGCCAATCCCACGATATTGCCGTCTTTGTTCTCAGTGAGCAGCGACACTGAGTCTCGCACAGATTCCACGACAGCGTTGAGATCCTTGGATGAGATCGTGTAGTGGTACTGACGAGCCAGGCGACGGATTCGCTGCTCGGCAGGCACATACAGGCCCTCGTCAGGCCCCGCGTCCTCGTAGGTCACCAGCTCAGCCGTCGCTTCTGACTCACCGATCAGGCCCGTGTGCCGCAGCTCGCGGTTGAGGATGCACGTCGCGATCACAGCAGGCGGAAGCGCCTTGAGCGGACGATGAGCGAGCCCGCCCCTGAGTTCATGCTTCGTGTTCTCACTGATCAGACGCTTGTTGATCCGGTCAAGCAGTGCGCTCCCCGCATCTTCAGGGCCGTATGCGCTCTGATCCGTACCAAGGAAGGTCTTAACCTCTTGACGAACGAGCTGATCGAACATCGGCACCGTTGTGTCATTCACCGACGGCGTGGTAGAATTGGCATCAGCAAAACGTTTCGCCTCGGTGCTCTCCTTAGTGGGAGTGCCGGGGTGATTTTTTATGCTCATCGCTGGCCTCCCGTCGTCTCAACGCGGTTGGCACGGAGAAATGCATCAAGGTCCTCAACGAGGTACACGATGCGAGGACGGCCAGTGCCTCCAAGGCGCGAGTATGCAGGTCCTAGGCCACGAAATCGCCAATTTGCAAGCGTCTGACGGGACAGGCCGAGATAGAGCGCTGCTTCTTCAGCAGTGAGAGCAGCAGGGGTAACGAGGGTAGTAGGGGTAGACATTGAGGTCTCCTAGATATAGAGGATCTAGGCGACCCGAGTGGGATCCCTCGGTTGCAACGGGTGTTACATCGCTTGGTTTTGTGGCGACGGAGGCCACGCCTACTTGGTCTTTCGACATCCCTTATAGTCTACTAAGACAATACCACATCGCACCTAACTTTGGCAACACATCAGCGTTAAATTGAACCACAATTGCTAGTCCCTATGTATAATTAAGGTATGCCTAGACTTCAAATCGCCTCAGGAACCAACACAATCGACTCCGTGACCCCGGTCCGTCTCGCCAACGGTAAATACCGCATCCAATGGAAAATCAGACTCCAGGATGGTCGTCTCCTCTCGCGTGACACTACAGGCTCAACCAAAGGCGAGGCCCGAGCGCGTGCGCACGCAAAAGCCGCTGAACTACTCGCACAGGGAGGGA
>FLSE01013871.1_pt1 | contig 39750 bp, 53 predicted proteins | sample 1550461 | NCBI WGS metagenome assembly FLSE01 (sample SAMEA4031758, study PRJEB14383) | metagenome | biome: human; feature: oral; material: saliva | place: Philippines | collected 2014 | reverse complement strand
CAGAAATTTGGCGCTGCTGGGAGTTTGTACGATATTTTGACAGATGAGCGTCTCAACCATCGTGTGGAGGTTGAAACGGGAATTTTGGAAGATGAATGCGCAGCTATTATGCAGGACTTTTTTAGAAATAGACGGAAAAAATAATTTTGCTTTTAAAATGAATAGGAATGTGATATAATAAATGATGGAGCAACAGTTCTGCGTGAAGCGGGTCAGGGGAGGAATCCAGCAGCCCTAAGCGATTTGAATTGTGTGCTCTTTTTTCGTACAATTTAAAAACCCTTTAATATCAACACTTTAAAGGGTTTTTGTTTGTCTTATATGATAAAAAGGGGCAGGCGAGGGGCATAATTTATAGTTTTATCTTTTCTAACTTACTAGATATGTCTGATATCATTTTTTGAGTGACATGGGAATAAATCTCTAGTGTGGTCTTTGAGTCACTATGTCCTACTCTATCCATGATGGCAGTTAAAGGAATGCCTAGCTCAGCAAGTAGGGATATGTGAGAATGTCTAAATGTATGTGTAGTTATATTTTTTTCTATGCCGATTTTTTGACCATGTCTTTTCAATGCACAAATAACCCTGGCATTTGTTATTGGTTCTCCTAGAGTATTGATAAAAATAAAATCTGTATCAAATCCATTTGTCGCATTCTCTATTATTTGCTCTTTGATAATATCTAACACTTTTTGAGGTGCTGTTATAACCCTATCGGACTTGATTGTCTTTGGTGTAGTTCTCTCTTTTTGTCTGAAATCGTATGTATGCTTGATGTGAATAGTCTTTTTAGAAAAATCTATATCCTCCTTGTAGTTTAAGGCTGCCAGTTCTCCATACCTCATGCCAGTAAGAAAAAGAACTTTAGCTATTCGGATATACTTTGTAATTCGATAATCGCATAGGGCCTCGTCTTTTAAATTTTGGATGAATAACTTAAACTCTTTTTGGTCTAAGTATTTTGTGTTTTTCTTCCTGAGTTCGTCGGATGTAATTACTTTTCTAGGCGTTTCAACAAATAGCATTTCATTTGTATCAATATAATTCATTCTGATAGCGAATTTCATTATCTGATTGAGCTTGAACTTGATTTTAGAAACATAGTTATGAGATCTCCCGTCTTGTAATAGTTGATCTATTACTTTTTGTAATAAACGTCTATCAATATTTCTAACTAGGTAGTCGCCCTCTATCTGCTTTAAAATCTCTTTTTTTACATTTTTTGAAGCATAAACTGTTGAATTTTTAACACCGTGTTTCCAATTCTCCTCGAATTCCTCATATAGTTTTTCAAAAGTTATATCAGAAACAAAATGTTGTTTTTCTCCTAACTTTTGTTTTATCTTTTCCTGCAGCAAGATAGCAGCTTGATTTCTTGCCTGGGGAGTTTTCTTCTCCATGGTCACTGAAACTTTTTTTAATTTCTCAGTATATGGATCTTTATATCGCTCAAAAAATTTGTATTTTCCGTTGGGAAGTTCTTCCATCCACATTGCGTTTACCTCACTTTTTTGTTAAAATGGGTATAAGAAAACGACCTTTTGAATGGTTGTTTCTTATACGTAAGTTCCTCACACTCAGAGTCGCCAAACTTTGCGAGTGTGGGTTTTTTTATTTACGAATTATGAACGATAACGTCCAATGCTCCCATGATTCGCTGAGCGTTTTCGACTGCTTCTTTGTACTCTTTCGAAGTGTTCTTTACTGGTTTTCTAATCAAGTCAATAAATACGACTGGTTTGGTGAAGTCGTTTGAGGTCACACGGACTGTCATGTTCAAAATTTTAGAAGTTGATTTTCTTTTTGCTACAATACCGCCTGCGACAGCGCCAATCGCACCAAACATAGCGCCTGCAATCAATGCTTGACCAACTCCTCCAGAAACAACCGTTTGATTATTGATAATCAATTCATACGATACTAAATCCTCAAATGAATACCAATCTGTGTCATTCTTATCTTTCTTAACCAAGGACGGTATCAAAGACAATCCCATCGTTCCCATTGCAAGCCCTGCTTTTAACGAGCCTTTAATTGCTCCTCCGACCAATCCTGAAGAGTCTTTTGCTTTTTGAGCTCCATGAATACGATAGGTACGGTTATATCTATCAATTTCAAGTGGACCTACTTTGTCCGTCCGTCTACTTCTTGCAGCAGGAGTAGGAGAGACTGGTTTTGTAGTTGTTTGAGGTTGTTCAGTCGGTTCTTGGTTAGCGATAGAATAACCGCAATTTGGACAGAACTTGTATCCTTCTACTGGATTGCCACATTCAGGACAAAATTTCATAATAACCTCCAAAATAATAACTATTTAGAATCATTTATGCTCTTTTTTCTACCCATAGCCGACGAGGTTATGGGTTTTTATTTTTCTCAATACCTCGCCACAATGCACCAGCTATCACATCTGCTTTTAACATTACACGTCAATATCATAATATTGTTGTAAGATATTGTTCCCTTGTTTGTATTTTGTAACGAGGTCAATAGCTACTCGTCGTTGCTGTTGATCGTCCAATAAATATTCATCATAGCTCAATATCCGATAATGAACAAAATCAACTAATCGATTAAAAAGGGCATTATCGCTGATTGTATTTGCTTGTTTAATTTGCTCGTATGAGTGCTTGTTTTTGAGGTGCCAGACCATGCGCTCATTATTGATGTAAAAGAGAGAGGCCATGGTGTTAGCTTCTATCTCTAGCGGATTGCTCTGGTAGTTGTTAGCGCAAGCGAGGGCGACCTCATCAGAACGACCCGTGCTAAAATGGGCTGCAATATGGGCTAATTCATGCAAAATGGTAAAGATAACTCGTCTTTTGATATGTATTTGATTGATATAAACAAGGTACTTTTCTTTTTCTTTGCTATAAATGGTAAAGCCGTCATTGTGTTTACAGATGATATCATCCAAGTAGGTAACATCTGGATTATTGACAAGCCCTCGATATCTAATGTATTCAGACCCAAGTAGACCAGCTGAAGGAAGCATAGGAAACGGGTCCTTTTCAAAGAAGATAAAATGAAGGTTGTAAGTCTGTTCAAAGTAACGGATAATGTGCTGAAAAGTAACTTGTTCAAGTGGAATATTATTCTGTCGAGACACTGCTTCAATCACCGGGACGGCGTAATCCCAGTGTCGGATGTACTGTCTACGTGAAATAATTTTTCTAGCCATAATTACCTCCACTTACTGTCATCGTCCATCAGGGTTTTAGCAGTTACCATCAAGCTTTCAATCGCCTTGTTAAAACGAGCCTTTTCTTCCTCGGTCATGTTCTGGGTCTGATTTCTGAACGCTGCGACTAATTCAGTCTCAGCTGGACCAAGATACTTATTTGTCTTGTCATCGCTCGCTATTGCTGGGTTATCTGTACGACCAAGCAGATAGTCGGTAGACACATTGAAGTAGTCGGCGATTTCTGAAATTCGTTCAGTGGACGGTTTTGAATTTTTTAGATTATAAATAGTATTTCTACTATAACCAAGTTTTTCTTCCAATAAATTTATTGAAAGGCCTTGCTTTTTGGCAAGTTCTTTTATTCTGTCAAATGTCTGAAACATTGATTTATCAACCTTTCTAAGAACATGACAAAAAATATTTAATATTTCTCATTAAAATGCTTGACAAAGTTAATGCTAAGTATTAAAATAGTTTTTGTAAGTTAGTGAGTTAGTAAAAAACGAAGTAAAAACTTATCTAAAAATAATAGCTTTGGCGAGCGAGAGAATTGATAGATATTGTTTTATCAAGGTTTTTAATTATGCTTTCATTTTAATACTATACATTAATTTTGTCAAGTAATTTATAAAATAATTTACTAACTCATTTTCTTACTTTTAAAGAAAGGAGGGAGACGAATGTCGAAAAATGAAGCTCCTCTAATATCTTTAGAGAATCTAAAAAACGATATTCAAAGTTTTGTTGAGAAGGTCGCTGATGAAGCTATTCAACAATCTGAGACATATTCGCAAGCAATTTTGCTAGTTTCGAAAAACACTAGTTTTTCAGAGCATGGCTTAGCAATGACAAAAGCTATCCAAGACGAAATCACGAAGCGCGCCTTGAATAGCCGTGTGTAAAAATTATATCGCTTCGATTTTCACAATTGAAGTAGAAAGCGAGAAGAGAAAAAGAAAAGAAAGGAGGGGGCGCTTATGCCAAATATGGATGGTGGACGTCAAAAAATCAGAGATTATCTGAAAGAACACAATTTAACGATGGCGACGCTAGCAGTACAGTATAGCATGACTCGTCAGGATGTAACGAATATCCTGAATGGTAAGCTGAAAAATCCGCAAGCGAATCAGTTCATTGCTCGTGTGATTGAAGATTTCAAAATTCGCTAATACAAAAAGCACCTAACAAAAGTCAGGCGCTCAACAAAATATTCATCTAAATTATATCACGAAAGGAGCAAAAATGGAAACAGTTGAAATTGTAAGAATTAAAGATGTGATCATAGAAAAGGTTTCAGCTAATGATGAAGAATTAGAACACATCTTCGGATGTTCAAAACGGCAAGCGGGAGACATGAGACGTGAGATGAAGAAACTACCTAGCCAACAGAAACATCTTAGGAATGATGGTCAACTTGTAACTATTAAAGGTTTTGATGCTTATCTGCAATATCGTGGGACTCAAGCTTGGGAAAAAGAAATGGTGAAAAGCAAGAAAATGAGGTCAGTCGGATGAACCTACTAGCAAGAATTAAAAACTACTTTTCGGAAGAGGTCGAAGAAACCAATCTCGACTGGAAAGAGGTCGCTCTGGACCTCAATCAATCACTGATTGAATCACAGGAAAAACTTCAAAATGCCAATCAGCGTATTACTGATCTTGAAAAAATTGTAGCAATCTACAAAGAAAAGGAGAATGTAAAATGATGGAATACATTTATCTGGTAACAATCATCGGAATCGTCCTGTGGTCGCTAGTAAATAAACTAGATGACCACGCTGAAATGAAACAAAAAGAGCGTCAGCTGATGGCGAGCAATATTGCACGCATGAATCTGAGAAATTCAGATAAGCAATTTACTTATGATGTAGAACCGCCTGTGGGACTCGCAAAAGGTGTAGAAGAAGGAGTTTAAAATGGTTCGAAATAAATTGACAGATTTAACCAATACTCTTTTTGCCCAACTAGAAACGTTGGACGACAGGGATCTTACAGCAGATGAATTAAAGGTAGAATTACAGCGCTCGAAACAAATGGTCGCTATCTCAGGTCAAATCTTACAAGCAGGTCAATTGGCCTTGGATGCCGAGAAGTTCAAAGACAAGGTAGGTGAAGTCAATGCCCCAATCGCTTTGCTGGAAGGATGAGTACACAGAGTACATGCATGAAATATGCCCTGGTCGATTAACTCCCGAAGTAACTAGGTTACTAAATGAGAAATTTGGTACGAATTACAACAAGACTCAAATCGGCGGTGTGCGTAAACGTTTAGGCTTGCTTGTTGGTGAAGCCTATCAAGGTCGATTGCTGACGAGGGAGCAACATGATTATCTTGTGTCAATTCAAAAAAATAAGATTTCTCATGATGTCGCAAACGAAATGAACCAAAAATTTGGCTTATCACTAACTGAGAAACAGATTAAAAGTTATCGAAGAAATAATAATCTACATAGTGGCTTGACAGGAAGATTCGAGAAAGGTCAGACCCCTCACAATAAGGGGAAGAAATACCCAAATATGCCAAAAAACAGCGGGCAGTTCAAAAAAGGTAATAGACCTCCGAATTATGTACCTGTCGGTACTATCAACTACACAACAGACGGTTATCCGAAAGAAAAGATTGGAGAGCCTAATCGATGGGTTTTGAAACATCGTAAAGTGTGGGAGGACCATCACGGGCCGATACCAAAAGGGTATTCTGTCTGCTTCCTGGACAGAAATAAGACCAATTATGATATCTCTAACCTTATTCTTTTATCGAATGAAGAACTTGCTCGAATGAATCAGAATAATTACTTTAGTTCAGATCCGGAATTGACTAGGTTAGGAGCAGGTATCACAAAATTAAGTAGAAAAATAAAACAACAGGAGTAACAAATGGTAACAATCAATAAACTAGAAATCGAAAACGTCAAGCGCGTGAAGGCGGTCAAACTAGAGCCGTCAGCGACTGGCTTGACAATCGTGGGTGGAAATAACAACCAGGGGAAAACAAGCGTACTGGATGCGATTGCTTGGGCGCTAGGAGGCAACAAGTACAAACCTAGCCAAGCTCAGAGAGAAGGCAGTACAATCCCGCCAAGCTTAAAAATCACGCTATCAAACGGTTTGATTGTGGAGCGCGGTGGTAAGAACAGTACTCTCAAGGTCATTGACCCTAGTGGTAACAAGGCTGGTCAAAACTTATTGGATAGCTTCGTGGAAGAGCTGGCTATCAACTTGCCAAAATTCATGGAGCAGACTAGCAAAGAGAAGGCTAAAACTCTGTTGCAGATTATCGGAGTTGGTCCGCAATTGACTGAACTGGAAATGCAGGAGAAAGCCAAATACGATGAACGTCATGCAATCGGTGTGATTGCTGACCAGAAAGAAAAGTTTGCTAAAGAGCAACCGTACTACCCTGATGCACCGAAAGAGCTGGTCTCTATCGCTGAACTTATCCAACAACAACAAGCTATCCTTGCGAAAAATGGCGAGAACGCCCGTAAGCGCCAGAATTTAGTAGTTATCCAAAATCAACACGATTCAGCAGTTGCAGAGGTTGAACGATTGGAGCAATTGCTGGCCGATGCCAAATCGAAAAAAGAACAGCTAGCTCAAGACTTGGCTATCGCGAATACAGATGCCATGGACCTTATCGATGAATCTACTGAAGAAATTGAAAAGAGCATCGCAGAGATTGACGAAATCAATCGTAAAGTTCGTGCTAATCTTGACAAAGATAAAGCCGAAGAAGATGCCAAAGGCTATCGCGAGCAATATAAGGAACTTGATAATGTGATTGCTGATATCCGCAAGCAGAAAACAGACTTGCTTACCAATGCAGACTTGCCGTTGCCAGGCTTATCCGTGGATGATGGCGAACTGCTCTATCTTGGTCAGCGCTGGGATAATATGTCTGGTAGTCAGCAATTACAAGTGGCGACTGCTATTGTGCGCAAATTGAAGCCAGAATGTGGATTCGTGCTAATCGATAAGCTGGAACAAATGGATCAGCTAACTTTGCAAGAATTCGGCGCATGGCTTGAGCAAGAAGGCTTGCAAGCAATTGCTACCAGAGTTTCAACGGGCGGAGAGTGCTCCGTGATTATCGAAGATGGTTACAGCGTCGAACCCGAAACAATTCAAACACCGCAAGGGTGGCAAGGCGGATTCTAAAAAAAGAAAGAAGGAAACATTATGAAACACACAGACAAATTCGCAGTATTAAGAAATAAAGAAACAGGAACTTTTGTAAACAACTATAAAAGCAAAACAGGAACGTTTGCTTATTCTCTTGAATATACAGATGATCTTAGACGCGCTGCAAAAAATGAACTCAAGGCAATCGAAGACAAAAAAGAAGACTTTGAAAAATTAGCAAACGCGCTCGGTTGTGAAATTTTAGTCGTCGAAGCAGAATACACACTAAAAACACTTGATGGCAAAGAGCCGGAAGAAATAACCGAAGATATTGAAGACGCGAAACGAAAATATATCAAAGAACTTCTAAAAGGCTTGCTAAACGACGACGGGGAGGACTAAAAAATGCAGATTACTAGAGGAAAACGGGCGCGAGCTCAAAAGGTAGTTATCTACGGTCCGGAAGGAATTGGCAAGTCCACATTTGCAGCTGAATTCCCAAATGCGGTTTTTATCGATACGGAAGGCTCGACAGATAACATGGATGTGGCACGATTAGATAAGCCGACAAGCTGGACCATGCTTATCAATGAGATTGCTTTTATCAAAGCAAATCCGACTGAGTGCGGGACACTCGTCATTGATACGATTGACTGGGCGGAAGCATTGGCAGTAGCTCACGTTTGCTCACAACACGGAAAACAAGGGATTGAAGACTTTGGCTGGGGTAAAGGTTATACCTATGTTCAGGAAGAAATGGGGCGTTTCTTAAATGTCTTATCTGACCTAGTTGATATGGGTATCAATGTAGTATTGACTGCACACGCTCAGATTAAGAAATTTGAACAACCAGACGAGATGGGGTCTTATGATCGTTACGAGTTGAAACTTGGCCAAAAGACAGGGTCTAAGACTGCTCCACTGGTCAAAGAATGGGTAGACATGGTTTTATTCGCCAATTACAAGACCTTGGTCATGACGACAGACAACGGTAAGAAGAAGGGGCAAGGTGGTGAGCGCGTGATGTACACTAACCATCGGCCGGCTTGGGATGCCAAGAATCGTCATGGATTGCCAGATGAAATGCCGTTCCATTACGCAGGAATCGCTCATATCTTTGCAGTCCAACAAGTACAAGCGCCTGCGCCACAACCTCCAATAGCTCCGGCGCATCAGCAGACTGTACAGCAAGCCCCTGAGCAAGTCCAAGAGGAATTGCCTCTCGATATGTCACAGGTCGCTGAAAAACCTCAAAATGAAGCCCCTAGCAATACTCAGACACCACCAGCGCAATATCATGCAAGCTTGCCTAAGAGTTTGACGGACCTCATGACGCAAGGCGACGTGACGGAAGAAGAGCTCCAAAAAGTTGCATACATACGAGGTCACTTTCCGCTGGGCACACCAATCGAAAACTTCCCGCTTGATTATTGGGATATGATTGTTGCACACTGGCAGGCGACTATGGAAGTTATTCAAAATCAAGTACGAGCAGACCCTGAACTGCCCTTCTAGATGTAGATTCTGGGAATTAGAAATCATAGCAAAATACAATAAGGAGTATCTATGAAAGATAAAACTATTCAAATTGATTTGTCAAAAATCGCAAATACAGCCTTACAAGAAAAGGTTGACAAAGAACTTGAAAAAGTCCTTGAGAACATTCTGGATCTCAATACAGAAGCCAAGGCAACTCGTAAGGTCACTATTATACTGACGATGTCAACAGACGATGAGCGTACAGTCGTTAAGACAGGTATGGAAGTCAAATCTACCTTGGCACCACAGAAAGGTGTTGCAACAACTGTTATTGTTGGTCGTGATGACACTGGTAAAATTCACGCAAATGAGCTCAAAAGCGGCATCCCTGGTCAGACATATTTTGACGATAATGGGGACATGAGAACCGACACTGGTGATCTCATCGAAAAAGTGGAACAACAGGAAAAATCTAAAATCATTGATTACAATCAAAAGAAAGCAGGTAACTAACTATGACAGAAAATCTCAAAGAAGCATTATCTTACGCAGTTGAACTAGCAGGTAAAGAAAAGAAAATCATTCGTTCAGAGACAGGGAAGGAATATTTTGACAGCAATGAATATGACTTACAGGAACTTAACCCTCGTAAGTACGCACCTATCCTTGAGCTTCAGACACTCAAAAGTCTAGTTGACTATCTCAAATCAGATAACGATTTCATCAGTGATCGTAAACTTGTAGTTGTCGTGGACAGTTTCCAAAAAGTATCTGTATATGATCAAGTTGATTTTGAAAATGGTAAACGTCCTCAGCTCGTATCTGTAAAAGCAACTGTTCCAGTTATTCCGTTCAGTAATTGGCGCGACCAGGAAGAATTCAATATTATGCTGCAGTCTATGTTTATCGATGATGCAGACCGTAATTTGGTTTTGGATTTTGCTAGCCATTTGAAAATCGAAAAAGGTGCAGAAGTACAGGACAATGGCATCAGTCAAATGGCTACGGTTCGCGATGGTGTAGCAAGCTTAGCACAAGCTAAGACTCCAAATCCAGTAACCTTGCGACCATATCGTACTTTCAACGAAGTGGAACAACCAGCAAGTCAATTCGTCTTCCGCATCAACAAATCGGCGAATCTCGCACTTTTTGAAGCAGATGGGGGTAAATGGAAATTAGAAGCCGTCGAAAGCATCGCAAATTATTTAAAAAATGAACTTGCTAGCAACAAAAAAATTACTATTTTAGCTTAAAGGAGAAATCAACATGACACAACAATACAACAACTTTGATCACGAAATTGGTTGGGAAGATACGATCGAAAAAGACTCGGATTTCGTCCTCTTGCCTGACGGCTTGTACCATTTTACAGTCGTTGGCATGGAACGTACACGACACACGCCAAATCCGCAAAATCCAGGTAAACTACCAGCATGTAATAAGGCTATCGTCAGCATCAAGATTGTAGCTAACGAAGGCGAGACCGAACTGCGCCACAACCTATTCTTACACAGCTCAACTGAAGGAATGCTATCTGCTTTCTTTGCTGCAATCGGCCAAAAGAAAAAGGGCGAACCGCTTCGCATGAACTGGAATACCATCATCGGTGCAACTGGAGTATGTAAAGTCGGAACCCGACAATACAATAACAACAATTACAACGAAGTCAAATCCATGCTCTACCCTGAAGACGTAGACTATACAAAAGTATTAAACCAGCAACCAGGACAAGCTACACAAGCAAGCTACCAACAACCACAACCGCAGAACTTTAGACAACAACCACAAGGACAAGCTGGATATCAAGCTGGGCAATTCTAGGAGGTAAGGGATGCAGTTAAGACCTTATCAACAGGAAGCACGGGAGGCTGTTCAAGCTGAATGGGCTAAAGGTCGCAAGCGCACGCTCTTAGTATTGCCTACAGGCTGTGGAAAGACAATCGTCTTCTCCAAAATCATTGAAGACCAAGTGAAAGAGGGCAAGCGTGTGCTTGTCCTTGCTCATAGGTCAGAGCTTTTAGAGCAGGCTAGCGATAAGCTCAAGACTGCGACAGGTCTCGGCACGGCTTTAGAGAAAGCAGAGAATACCTCTATCGGCTCCTGGTATCGAGTAGTCGTCGGCTCTGTCCAAACCATGCAGAGAGAGAAACGGCTTAGTCAATTTCCTCCTGACTGGTTCGATACAATTGTAGTCGACGAAGCCCATCACGCCATTTCAGATGGTTATCAGCGCGTCCTTGGCTACTTCGAGCAGTCTGACGTCCTCGGGGTAACAGCAACCCCTGACCGTGGAGATATGAAGAATCTCGGTTCTTACTTCGACAGCTTAGCTTATGAATACTCGCTAGTACAGGCCATTAAAGAAGGTTACTTATCCAAAATTAAAGCCCTGACAATTCCGCTCAACTTGGATTTATCAAACGTCAGTATGTCAGCTGGCGATTTCAAAGCGAGCGATGTCGGAACGGCACTGGATCCATACCTGGAGCAGATAGCTGACGAAATGACCAAGCAATGTGCAGATCGTAAGACAGTTGTATTCTTGCCATTAGTGAAGACCTCGCAGAAGTTTCGAGATATTCTAAACGCAAAAGGTTTTCGCGCTGCTGAAGTAAACGGAGAGTCCAAGGACCGAACAGAGGTACTGCAGGACTTTGAAGATGATAAATACAACGTCCTATGTAACTCTATGCTCTTAACCGAGGGCTGGGATTGCCCATCAGTGGACTGTGTAGTTGTGCTAAGACCTACTAAGGTACGTGCCTTGTATAGCCAGATGGTGGGGCGTGGGACTCGCTTGCATCCAGGGAAAGAAGAACTGCTTTTGCTAGACTTCCTCTGGCACACCGAACGCCACGAGCTATGCCGGCCAGCCCACTTGATCTGTGAGACTCCAGAAGTTGCTCAGAAAATGGTTGAGAACATGGAAGAGCAAACTGGTGTCATGCTTGACCTCGAAGATATGGAAGTTAAGGCAACCGAGGATGTCGTCGCACAGCGTGAAGAGGCTTTGGCAAAACAGCTGGAAGAAATGCGCAAGCGTAAACGCAAACTTGTGGATCCATTGCAATTCGAAATGTCTATCCATGCTGAAGACTTGTCGAACTACGTTCCTAACTTCGGATGGGAGATGGCGCCTGCTAGTGACAAGCAAATTAAAGCGCTTGAGAAATACGGCATACTTCCTGATGAAATCGGAAATGCTGGAAAGGCTGCTTTATATTTAGACAGATTGCACAAGCGACAATCAGAAGGCCTGACTACGCCGAAGCAGATTCGATTTTTGGAAGGTCGTGGCTTCAAAGATGTGGGCATGTGGCAATTTGATCACGCTAGAAATATGATTGATCGCATTGCTGCAAACGGCTGGCGATTACCAGCAGGCGTGCGACCAGCTGAATATGTGCCGGGGTGATGTATGAAATCTCTTTTACGATATCCAGGTAGCAAGTGGAATCTTGCTGGTAGGATAGTAGAACTATTACCTGAACACAAAACCTACCTAGAACCCTATTTTGGTAGTGGTGCGGTATTGTTTACTAAAAAAACTAGCGCTATTGAGACAGTTAATGACCTAAATGATGATGTGGTTAATCTTTTTCAGGTGATACAACAGGAACCTGAGGCGCTGGCCGAAAAAATCTTTCTGACCCCTTACAGCCGAAGGATTTATGATAATGTTTGGGAAGTCCGACCAGAGAATGAGATTGATAAAGCGCTGAATTTCGTCATACGCTCTGTTATGAGCCACGGCTTTCGAAATATTGAAAAATCTGGTTGGAAAATGGATATTAACGGCAGAGAACGAGCCTACGCAGTCAAACATTGGAATGATCTGCCCGAGTTAGTCCAAGAAATGACATTGCGATTAAAGCAGGTTCAGATTGAATGTCGGCCAGCCATTGAACTGATACAGAAATATAGTCGGGAAGATGTCTGCATGTATGTAGACCCTCCCTACGTCCTTAGCACGAGGACGAGAAAGCAATATTCAGTAGAAATGGATGACCGTGACCACGAAGAACTATTAGAAATATTGAATCAGTCCAAAGCTAACGTTCTTCTGAGTGGATATGATAGCGACTTGTATAATAAACGCTTGTCAAATTGGGAAAGGGTGGAGTTCTCGGCGACTGCAGAGAAAGGACTACCGAGAACGAAAGTTCTTTGGATGAACTATCAACCAAAGAAGCAATTATTATTATTTTAAAGGAGAAAACAGTGGCAGAGAATGATTTTAATTTGTTGCCGTTGCTGGATTATATCAATCCTGCCACGGTAGACTACCAGACATGGGTCAATGTGGGCATGGCCTTGAAGCACGAGGGTTATACGGCATCCGACTGGGATAACTGGTCACAAAATGATAGTCGATACAAGAAATTCGAGTGTTTCAAGAAATGGGATACCTTCAACGAAGAAGCAGGAACAATCGTGACGGGTGCGACTATCACCCAACTTGCTAAAGAAAACGGCTGGGTGTCGCAATCTGGCTATGATAGTGAGAATGCGCATGAGTTAGGCTGGACCGATACAATAGATCGTGATTATCGTGTCATTGATAAAGACTGGATTGAAGGTAAAGAAATCCATAAGCCGACAATTTGGAATCCGGTGCAAGAAATCATCAAATACCTTGAAACACTTTTTGAAGCTGGTGAAAATGTCGGTTATGTGACCAAGTGCTACCCCAAGACTGACGACGAAACTGGCGAGATTGTCAAATGGCTGCCAACAAAGGGAGCTTACGACCGTACAGCTGGTGAGTTGATTCAGCTCTTACAAGAATGTAATGGAGATATTGGAGCTGTCCTTGGTGACTATCACGAAGAAGCTGGCGCATGGGTGCGATTCAATCCCATGGATGGAAAAGGTGCTAAAAATGAAAATGTGACAGATTTTCGCTATGCTTTGGTAGAATCCGACAGCATGCCAATTGATAAGCAAAATGCCATCTATAAAGAACTTGAATTGCCGATTGCTGCTTTGGTACACAGTGGAAATAAATCACTACATGCCATCGTCAAAGTAGATGCCAAGAATTACGAAGAGTATCGTAATCGTGTTGATTATCTTTACAAGATTTGCCAGAAGAATGGAATCATAGTTGATACTCAAAATAAAAATCCAAGCAGGCTATCGCGCATGCCAGGGTTCATCCGAAATGGCCAGAAACAATTTTTAGTAGATACTAACATTGGTAAGGCTGATTGGGATGAATGGTATCAATACATCGAAGATTTGAACGATGATTTACCTGATCCTGAAGGGTTGGCCGACAGTTGGGATAACTTGCCAGAATTGGCGCCTGAGCTGATTAAAGGCGTGCTTCGTCAAGGTCACAAGATGCTGATTGCCGGGCCTTCAAAAGCTGGTAAGTCATTCGCTTTGATTGAGATGTCAATCGCAATTGCAGAAGGTAAAAAGTGGCTCGGTTGGGATTGTACGCAGGGGCGTGTCCTCTATGTCAATTTGGAGCTAGACAGACCGTCTGCCTTGCATCGTTTCCGCGATGTGTATCAAGCTATGGGATTGGCACCGCAGAATATCAGTAACATTGATATCTGGAATCTTCGTGGAAAGACCGTACCGATGGACAAGCTAGCGCCTAAACTCATTCGTCGAGCTTTGAAAAAGAATTATATTGCAGTCATCATCGACCCGATTTATAAAGTTCTGACTGGTGACGAAAACAGCGCAGACCAGATGGCACATTTTACGAATCAATTTGATAAAGTGGCCACAGAGTTAGGTTCTAGCGTTATCTACTGCCATCACCACTCGAAAGGTTCTCAAGGTGGCAAGAAGTCCATGGACCGTGCCAGTGGTTCTGGTGTATTCGCTCGGGATCCTGACGCACTTATCGACTTAGTAGAGCTAGAAGTATCTGAAGAATTGCTGACCCAGAGACTGAATCAAGCAGCGTGCGAAGTATACAAACAGGCTTTGCAAGAGCGAAACAATGCCTACTATCAGCAGAATGTAGGCCTAGATGACCTCTTGAGCCCTGCGCAAATGCGGACGCACTTCGAGAAAGGTATTCCTGATGTCATGGCTCGGGCGCCGTACACAGACAAACTCGAAGAAGTCCGTAACAAGATCCAGATAGCGACCGCATGGCGTGTCGAGGGCACGCTCCGAGAGTTTGCCAAGTTCAAGCCAGTCAACATGTGGTTCAGCTATCCAGTACACGCGCTGGATGAAACGGGTGTGCTGGCGGATATCCAATTTGACGATGATAAACCGGGGTGGATGAAAGCTAAAGAAACTCGCAAAAAGAACGCAAAGGAAGACAAAAAGCAAAAACTGATAGAGTTTGACGAAGCAATCGAAAACGCGAACTTCGGCGAACCACCCTCAAAAGAAGATGTAGCTGAGTATTTAGGAGTGTCTATAAAAACAGTTACTCGCAGATTGAATTCATCTAAAAAATATTGGTTCGACAAGAACTCAAATTCGATAAAAGAAAAAGGACAAGACCATAAAAACGTGGTCGTGTCCGAATAAGACAGCACCATAATTTTATGGTTGTGTCTTTGTCTCAAAAAGGACAGACAAGACCATAAAAACGTGGTCGTGTCTTGGACAGACAACTATATATTATATATATAGATAATGTCCTGTCGTCCATCATGTCCATACCTGTATAGACAGGGTTGCTAAAAACGCACCCTGTCATATACAAGGTCCATGGACTAAAAGCGAAATTTAAAAAAGAAAAGGAGTACATTTATAAAAATGTCTATTGAATTCTTTTTACCTATGCAAAAAATTCCGACTACGACTCACCAGCAAAAAAAGGTAAACGTGAGATTTGGTAAGCCAATCTTTTATGAGCCAGAGGATCTGAAAAATGCCAGGGCGAAATTTGAGAGCTTGCTTGCCCAGCATGTGCCTCCTGATAAATTTAAAGGAGCAATTCGACTGACGGTCAAGTGGTGCTTTCCTCGTATCAAGAAAAGCTACGACGGCCAGTACAAGACCACGAAGCCAGATACAGATAATTTGCAGAAGTTACTCAAGGATTGCATGACAAAACTTGGCTACTGGCAAGATGATGCACAAGTGGCCAGCGAGATTGTCGAAAAGTTCTGGGCAGACACAGTCGGGATCTATATCAAGATTGAGGAATTGCCATGAAAATCAATTACATCGATTTCTTCAGCATAGTCATTCCGGAATGGATGGCGCGCAGCAATCAGAAAAGTCAAGAGGTAGGTTTTGGTTCAGATGCTTATTGGCTATGGGCTGTGTCGTCGATCGGAGAAATTTGCAAGCAATACAATGATGATGAGCTGGTGACGGAGCAGTTCAGTCTGCTCTTCAACTGGCTAGAAAAACAAGCAGGATAAGCCATGGAATATAGCAAACAAACAGTAATCGACGGACTGAAACGTACGGTCGAGCAGACGGAGGCAAGGATAGTTGAACTATCTGAGCCGTGTGTTAAATCGCTTGCTTTTAGCAGGTCTGAGGAACGTGACTTGCTTAAAAAGAAAGTGAAAGGATGGAAGAAGAGAATAAAGGAGTTGGAAGATGAAGTATAAAGTGACAGAATACCATTCAGATTTCCAAGAAGAACAGACTGGCACTTGCGAATTGTGTTTTGGTACAGCGTGGGTTGAAGAAGGTTCAATAACGGTTGAAGATGAAAATGGAACTGAAACAGAAATTTATTTAACTGTTTGGGATTGGGGCGATTACGACACAATCTATATTGATAATGTGGTTAATTTCTCGGCTTGGTTGCAAGAAAGGGAAGTTGACCCAATCAGTGAAGAAACCGAACCTTGGTCGTGGTTGCATGAATTGGTAGAAAAATATAATGAGGAGGTGGAAGATTGACGATAAATATCAAGCAACGATTAAAAGCTTTGCAGTACATTGATATTAAAGCGAAGTCGAAGCACCAGGAAATTATCAGTCTGAAATCAAGCATCTTGCGAGGGCAGCAGTTTAACAATATGCCAAAGTCAGAAAGCTCGTCTAATCGCTCTGAGGAATTGAATGTGCTGATTATTGACAAATCAGAACAACTGTATCAGGAAATCCAAGAACTCTATCGGGAACGGGATGAGCTGGTGCAAGTGATTGAGTCATTGGACGACCCTGTAGAAAATATCATCATGCGGTTGTTGTACATTGATGGATTGTCATGGAGTCAAATTCAGGCTCAGTTACGTTGTGGGCGCGGAACGATTCATCGGGCTAGAGAGAGTGCTTTGAAAAAAATTTCTAAAAAATGGAACTAATGGAACTCTTTGGAATTTTTAAAGTGATATTATGGTATTGTCAAGAAAATGAAAGCAAAACGTTTTTTATGATGACTCCTAGAAAAAAAGGCGCATACACGCGTCTTTTTTGTTATGAAAAATAAGGTGGTGATGGAAAATGGGATGACTGAAAAACAAAAGATTTTTGCCGATGAGTACATCATCTGCTTAAATGCAACACAGGCTTATAAAAAAGCATATCCAAATATCAAAAAGGATGAGGTAGCTCGAGCAAATGGAAGTCGATTGCTAGCAAATGCTAACGTCAAAGCTTATATAGACGAACGACTGGAAGAATTGAAATCCGAGCGTGTCGCTGATCAGCAAGAAGTGCTCGAATTTTTGACTTCTGTGATGCGCGGTGAAGTTACTGAACCACTGCTTGTTTTAGACGGAGAAGGCACTCAACGTGTCGTAGAGGCAAAACCTAATGTATCAACTCGTAAGAGTGCTGCTGTTGATTTAGGCAAGCGCTATGGTCTATTTACCGAGAAAGTAGATATCAATGCTACAGTTACCGAGACTAAGAAGTTTGACGATATCGTTAGTCAGTTGGGCGGTGATGGACTTGACGAATAGTTTCCCTTTATCTCAAAAGTACATTGATTTTTGCAATAGCTTTAATAATGTTGATGCGGACTTTTTGGAAGGTACAACGGCAGCTGGAAAAACAACGGTTGGTGTTGGTGTCAAATTTATGCGAGCAGTCAGCAGAAGTTCGAAGAAGTTTCACATCATTGCAGCAAAGACAGTTGGTGTAGCCGAAAAGAATATCATCAATCAGGATAACGGAATTTTAGACATCCATAAAACAGCCGTCTACTGTGGTAATGGTGACAAAGATTCGAAGATTCCTCACATCAAGTTTGAGGGTAAAATCATTTATGTATTGGGGTATGACAACAAGGAAAAATGGAAGCTGGTTCTTGGTGGTCAGTATGGATGCGTCTATATTGATGAGGTCAACACGGCTGACATCGAGTTTGTCCGTGAGTTGTCCACACGTAACGATTATTTGATGGCAACGCTCAATCCGGATAATCCTGATTTACCGGTCTACAAAGAGTTTATTAACAAGGCACGGCCTTACAAAAAGTACGCAGGCGATGTGCCAGAAGAAATTATGCAAGACCTATCAGAACCAGCTAACCCTAAATGGCGTTACTGGTTTTTTACGTTTAATGACAACCTATCATTGACACCAGAAGCCATCCAGAAGAAAAAGGATGCGGCACCAGTTGGGACTAAGCTCTACAAAAATAAAATTCTTGGTCTACGTGGCCGAGCAACAGGAATTGTCTTTGTTAACTTTGATAGTAAAAGACATGTGTTGAGTAAGTCTTTTGTAAAGAATACGGTCACGTTCCAGCGGTTCACAGCTGGACTAGATACAGCTTACTCAGCAAGTAGTCCGGATACAATTGCAATGATTTTCCAAGGGATATCAGATGACGGGAAATTATATACGCTGGATGAGGAAGTCTATAACAACGCTGAACTTGATGTACCGATTGCACCATCTGATACGGTGGTCAAGTTCATCAGCTTCCTAGAGCGCAATCGTGATGAATGGGGGTTGGCGCGTGATGTCTTTGTTGATAGTGCGGACCAAGCGACAATTACAGAATTAAACAAATACAAGCGACAATACGGCTGTCTGTATATCTTTAACAATGCTTATAAGAAAACTAAGATTATTGACCGGATCAATTTCCAAATTGGTTGGTTAGCTCAAGGTTGCTACTATGTGTTAAGTAATTGTACGAATCATATCAAAGAGCTAAACACTTATTCATGGAAAGAAGGAAAAGATGAGCCGGAAGATGCAAATGATCACACAATCAATGCGAATCAGTATGCATGGTTGCCATACAGGAAGATAATCGGAAGAAAGGAAAACTAAAGTGGGAATAATGGATATGATCAGAAGGAGTATGAGAAGCTTTCTCAAACTGGAACAGGCACAGCCAAATGTCATCACAATTACAGAGGCAATGACGTTTGAAGATAATGCAGCAAAGAACCAAATTTGGTATCGCGGTGACTCGTACGAACTGGACCAGCTCTACAAGCAATTACCACGTAGCAACATCAACTTTTGGGGAGCGACCAGTACTCCTGGTCAAGAAATTAGAAAAATTCACACAGGAATACCTGGTCTCATCGTTGATAGGTTGGTAGATATCACGCTGCACGATATGAATGATTTAGACTTTGCCGAGAAAGCGCAAGGGACTTTGTGGGAAGAGATTGCTGAAGATAGCAACTTCCACGATCAACTGCAGGAGGCGATTAAAGACAGTCTTGTGATGGGTGATGGTGCTTTTCGTATTTCATTTGATCCGGAGCTTACATCATTGCCTATTGTTGAATGGGTTGGTGGAGATAGAATTGAAATCATCTACAACCGTGGAAGATTGAAAGAAGTTATTTTCCGCACGCACTTCACAGAACACAGACGGAGCTATTTACTCGAGGAAATCTACGGATATGGTTCATTAACTTATAAGCTCTACAGGGGCGAAACTGAGCTAGATATGAGCGCGACAGAGTACACTGCTAACCTTTCCGATGTAGCGTTTGATAAATCCGTTATTTTGTGCTTGCCGTTTAAGATTTACACGTCACCTAAAGTAAAAGGTCGTGGTCAATCTATCTATGATCGTAAGACAGATGCTTTTGATAGCTTGGATGAGTCTTGGAGTCAGTGGATGGATGCTCTTCGTTCTGGACGATCACGAGAATATATTCCTGAGAACTTACTTCCTAGAGATCCCTACACAGGCGAAATTAGTAAGGGCAATCCTTTTGACCATCGTTTTATTAAGGTTGAGACAGCAATGGGCGAGGATGCAAAGAACACAATCACATTGCAACAAGCTAATATTCCTCATGAAAGTTATTTGAGTACATACGTGACTGCGCTTGATTTAGCTTTACAAGGTATCATTAGCCCATCTACACTTGGTATCGATGTCAAAAAGCTAGATAATGCTGAGGCACAACGCGAGAAAGAAAAGGCAACTCTCTATACTCGCAATGCTATTGTGACAGCTCTGCAAGATTACCTGCCAAAGTTAATTAGTATGGTTTTGAATGCTGATAGTGTGCTTAAGAAAAACCCGCTACAGAAAGTTAAGGTTGACGTGCCGTTTGGTGAGTATGCCAACCCTAGTTTTGAATCGCAGGTTGAAACAGTTTCTAAGGCTAAGACAGGTGGTATCATGTCGATTGAAGCGAGCGTTGAGGAGTTATACGGTGACTCAAAAGAACAGAAATGGAAAGACCAGGAAGTGGCAAGAATCAAAGCAGAGCAAGGTGTGACAGAAGTCAACGTGCCATCATTGAATGAAGCTGCTAACGATTTTGAGATAGAGAAGGAGGTTGAAGATGCTGAAGACGGTGACGATAGGACAGAGGATCTATCACATGAGTCAGAAGGAAGCGCAGGGACTTCTACAGATAGCGAGTGATAATGTAGAGTTTGGTATCTATGCTGTTGAGAAGAACAACAAGTTGGATATGCTCAATCTCAAAATGCCTAGTAAAACAGCTTTTAAACGACAATTGAGAAGTTTTAAAGCGCAAGGTTTTAAGGTGTACTGCAATGGCTTATGATGTATCTAAAGCATTTGAACGAATTGAAAACGATTTGCTTGATTCCATGATTAGAAATCTAGGAAGGCATAAGGCAGAGGAAACTGCTGAAGGTTTTGAATGGGAACAATGGCAGGTCGCTCAATTGAAGGAGCTTGAACGATTTAAGCGAGCTAATGCCAAAAAATATAGCAAAGAGTTTGCCAATATCAATAGCAAGATTTCCACTGCTATACAAGAAGCCTATAGGCAAGGTATGGATGATGAGGAAATGTCTATCCTGGAAGCTATCAAGAACGGTTTTGAATTTAACAGTGGAAAAGATAACCTAGGGGCTTCATTTTTTGCTATCAACGAACGAAAGTTGAATGCGTTACTTAACTCGGTCGAGTATGATATGAAGACGGCAGAGCATGCTGTATTGCGGTATACAGATGACCAGTATAGGCGCACAATATTTGATGCCCAGGTAGCAGCTAACACAGGAGCTAAGACTTACGAGAAGTCAGTGGATATGGCCACCAAGGATTTTCTAAGTCGTGGAATCACATCCATCCAATACAGTAACGGGGCCATGGTCAATATCGTATCATATGCTGACATGGCCATTCGGACAGCAACCAAAAGAGCCTACCTAATGGGCGAGGGAGTCAAGCGCCAGGAGTGGGGGATTCATACTGTTATCTTAAACAAGCGATCGAATGCATGTCCTCTGTGTATGCCTTTTGAAGGTAAAGTATTGATTGATGATGTCTGGTCAGGAGGCAGTGCGGATGATGGTCCTTATCCATTGTTAAGTTCTGCAATGGCAGCTGGTTTGTATCATCCTAACTGCAAAGATAAGCATACAACTTATTTCCCTGGAATCAGTAGCGAGCCAGAGAAAATATTTACAAATCAGGAATTGGACGACATTAAGGAAAGACAGTTATTGGACAACAAAGTTCAGCATGCTAAACGACAGGAGAAACGCTTTAGCAGATTGTCACAGTTCAGTCTCGATAAAGACAATGTTCAGAAGTACACATTAAGGGCGGAAGAATGGTCTAAACTTAAGTCTAATGCAGAAGAAAATCTGAAATACTTTGAAGCGGAAAAAGGATACAAATTATACCAAGAACTTTCACTCGAAAGTGATAGTGATTACAAGAAATTCATCAATCGTCAGAGATTGCCTAGAGATACTAGTGGCGTAGCTTCGAAGAAGATTGCTGCAGAGACACGACACATGTATATTGATGCGACTCGAAAAAAATTCAAGGGAGGTACAGAGATTGGACAAGACTTGTTTGCAAGATTAGCCGACCAGTCGGCGATTGCAACTATTGCAGAAACAGGAGTTGTAAGATATGAATCTGGAAAACTCTTCCTGAACATGTATAAGGACGTAGACGATCCTCGCGGACCTGGTACTGGTTACTTCCATGAATTTGGTCATCAAATAGATGAGAAGCTGGGTTGGGAATTCACAAAGGATAAAAAAATCCTTCAACTTCTACGTAAAGACTTTATCAATTTATCTGATGAGACTATTTTCGAAGCAATCCATATCAACGATAAAGCCTCTTCGGCATCTGATATATTAGGCGCGTTAAGTGAAGGTAGAATACAAGGTAAGTATTCGCACTCGCTCGTTTACTGGGAGAAAAAAGGAAATATAGAGAGCGAGTTTTTTGCGCATGTCTTTGAGGCACAATTTGATAGTGAACGAAGAGAAATACTTGAAAAAACCTTTCCTGAGAGTTATAATTATGTTATAAATAAACTAAAGGAGAGGTAGTCATGCGGATTATCGAAAGCTATCAACGTGTAGCAGAAAAAGCAGATACATTCAGCGACATCTTTGGATATCGTTTAGTAGCCCCGATTTTTCCTGTAGCGGCTATCTATGGACCACAAGAAGAGAGTGATATCTTTGAAGCAAAATTAGACAAATGTATCAAAGATCAATACGATTATTTTGCAGATGAGTACGGCTATGATTCAGAAGAGAAAAGACGTAGACTGCAACGTGAGAAGTATGTATTTTACGATTGTTAATATCACAGAGCGCCGATAAGGTGCTTTTTTTGTACTCAGAAACAGGAGGTAACTATACGTAAGAAAGATTACAATAAATTACTGTAAATCGCTATAAACCGCGTCGAATTCGAGGCGGTTTTCTTATGCTTGAAAGGAATAAAGATATGGAAGATTGGAAAGTAAGATTTAAAAAAGAATACTATGAATTGAAAGAACGATTCCAAAAGTTGGATATGATGATTGACAAATACGAGAAAGGACAGTTAGAGTTTGAACCTAAATGTCCTATTGATTTGTTAAAACGTCAGCGTTCAGTTATGTGGGATTATCTTTCTACTCTAGAGCAACGTGCGAAAATTGAAGAAATTAAACTATAAAACCTAACCGTACGGGATTCCATACGGTTTTCTTTTTGTCCGAAGACTAAAAACTACGTGGAGACACCAGTGACAATAACTGAAATAGGGAGACACCCTTAAAACTGAAAGGAGAACGCTATGTTCAAACGCAAACTATTTTTCCATAATGCAGATACAGGAACCGGCTCTGGTTCTGCAGGTGGACAAGACACGTCAAGCCAAACTCAACCAGCTAGCACTCCTGAGATTGACTATGACAAAATCGCTAGCATTGTCGAAGGCAAGCAAAAGGTTGCTGAAGATACCGTGCTAAAAAATTACTTTAAGCAGCAAGGATTGAGTGGTGAAGAAATGGCTCAAGCTATTACTGCTTTTAAGTCTCAGAAAGCTGATGCAACACCAGACGTCACATCACTACAGCAACAGTTAACGCAGGCGCAAGCAAGTGCATTGCAAGCTAATTTAGAGCGAAATCTACAATTAGCAGCAATCGAGGAAGGATTGCCTGTTGGTGTACTACCTTATGTGATGAAATTGGCTGATATATCAACTCTCACACTTGAATCGAAACCAGAAGATTTCAAAGCTATTGTCGCAAAAGTTTTGGAAGACGTTCCTGCACTGAAGCCAAACAAAGAAGAATCAACTGGGTTTCAACAAATCGGATCTACCGGTAAAGCACAACAAACTAACCAAACTGATGCCATTGCTGCAGCGTTTGGTCTATAAGAAAAAGGAGAATTAAATTATGACAGTTTATAACTACGCAGAACAATTCGAACAAGCCTTGCATCAAAAATATGCAAAAGAACTTGCGTCTGTAGATTTGTTTAACTCAAATCCGCAAGTGAAATTTATCAACGCTCAAACAATCAAGTTGCCGAACATCACAGTATCTGGTTACAAAGACCACAATCGTCAAACTATCGGTTTTAATTCTGGAACAATTTCAAACGATTGGGAACCAAAGAAACTCGAACATGACCGCGACATCGAATTTGCAATTGATCCTATGGATGTTGATGAAACAAACCTAGTCGTCTCTATTGCCAATGTCCAAAATACTCTGGAAACTGAACAAGGTATTCCTGAAAAAGATTGTTACGTGTTCTCAAAACTCTACACAGAAGCAGGCAAGTATACTGCTAACGGTGCTACTATCGACACTACAACATTGACTGCAGAAAATATCTTGCAAAAATTTGATGACGCCATGGAAAAAATGGACGAAGCAGGTGTTCCGTCTGAAGGTCGCATTTTGTACGTCACTCCAGCTGTCAACAAGCTCTTCAAACAGGCTAAAGACATCCAACGTGTGCTAGGAGTGAATGGTTCAAATGGCGATGTCAAACGCTCTATCTATAGCCTTGATGACGTTAAAATCAAACAAGTGCAATCAGCTCGCATGAAATCACAATACAATTTTACAAATGGTTGTGTCGCAACAGATGAAGCGAAACAAATGAACTTCATCTTAATTCACCCATCTTGTGAAGTTGCTCGTGAAAAATACTCTTACATCAAAGTATTTACACCAGGGCATGACTCACGTACAGCTGATAACTACTTGCTTCAATCTCGCTTCTACATGGATGCATTCTTGATCAAGAACAAAGCAGCTGGTATCTTTATCAACGCGACAGCGTAAGAAAGGATGGTGTAGTATATGGTATTAAAAGCAATTAAAGGAGCTCGAGTCTATGATATCGATGAGTCAGCGATCAATGATTTTGTTGGTCGTGGCTTTGAAGTCTACGAAGATGGTGAATTAAAATATGGTGAATCTGTCGACAATGTTTCAAAAGAAGAGTACGAAAAAGTTTTGGATGACTTGAAAAAAGCTAATGCTGAAATCAAGAAGCTGAAAGAAGCCAAGGAGTAACAGTCATGTATGCTAGTCCAGATTATTACAAAAAGACGTTTGTTGGTGTGATTTCTGCGGATTCAGAAGTTCTGGCTAGCAAACTTAAATCAGCTTCTGACAAGATTGATATACTTACGTTCAACCGAATCCGTGGCATTGGATTCGACAATCTGACACCATTTCAGCAGGAAGTTATCCAAAAGGCTTGTTGTCAGATTGTTGACTTTGAGGAGGTTAATGCTGATTTGATAGCTACTACAGTTTCAAACTACAGCATTAATGGTGTGTCAATGCAATTTGGATCAAATTGGAATATTGCTACAGAACAAGGTATTGTTATTTATCGCAAAACCTATGAACTTTTGAAGCAAACAGGATTGACAAGGAGGGTTATTTGATGAAATTTCCACAACTTGTCTTACCTCAATTTTGCCAGACGCCAATCACAGTCACAGTCAATCAAGAAGGAGTTTCTGAAGACGGCGAACCTTTAGAGGCGTTCAGAGCTAATCTAAAGTGCAATTATCAGGACAGTGTCAAAACAGTCCTAACTGAACAGAAGAAGCTGGTCCAAATTACTGGGTCAGCTTATTTCGTTGGTGATATTGCACCGTATTTGCCTACATTGAGCGGTGGGACTGCAATTGTATTTGGTATTGTCAGGAGGATTGTGGACAGCCGGAAAGCTAGAAATCCAGATGGGACTGTTAACTATACCTACATCGGATTGGAGTGATGCTATGTTTGTGAATTCTACAGTAAAGCTAGATTTTGGCACTATCCGCAAACTGGAAAGGGCTCAAATCATAGCACTGGAACAGACTGCTGAATACCTGCATACAGAAGTTGCGCAGGCACAAGTCGTACCATTTAATAAAGGTGTGTTGCAAGGCGAAGCAATGGCTCCAGACTACTCACATTCATCCCAAGGTGTAGTAAGCCTGGTACATTCCACTCCTTACGCAAGACGATTGTACTTTCATCCTGAATATCAATTCCAAACGAAAGAAAATCCTCATGCAAAAGGAAAGTGGTTTGAGGATTGGGTTGATGGTGGCAAGAAGTCACACAAAATAAAACAAGCCTACGGGCGACTTTACAAACAAATCACGGGGGTTTAAGCATGATTACATTAGCTGAAGTCCGTGACTGGATTAAAACATTTAATGCAGCTAACAACTACTACATTGGTAAGATCGATAACAAGCAAGAAAACAGTATAGGCATCTATCAACGAAAGACAATCGATGGTCCTCGGGTAGCTATCGGAGGCAGGGCATTGGCAAGCTATGAAGTCAAATCAATCAGCATTTTAATTCACTGGAACAAGAATGCGAATGAGACCGAGAAGCGTGCTCAGTACATCTACAATCGTCTATTTGAGGCTGAATCGGTTGTTATCGGTGGAACACCTATTAAGATGATTGCCTTATTACAGAACGAGCCTGTGGATGTAGGAACAGATGATAATAACGTGTATGAGCGTGTTATCGAGCTTGATTTATATTACGAAAGAGAGGGCAACTAATGGCTCAGAAAACTGGGGTATTCCCCGTATATGAAAACCAGTTCCAAGTAAATAAAGGAACTGCAGGAGTTGAATCACTTGTTGATATTGCAGACATGGAATCATTCTCAGTATCATTTGACAATGGTGTTGAAGAATGGAAACCATTTGACCAAAAAGGTTGGACACGTCGTTTGATGACTGCGAAGTCAGTTACAATTTCTGTTTCTGGTAAACGAAATGTAGGTGATGCAGGTAACGACTACATCGCAGGTCTTGCGTTTAAAAATGGTCGCGATTCTGAAGCGGACTTTCAATGGACTTTCCCAGATGGAACAAAAATCAAATTTAAAGACGCGGTTATCAATCTTAAGGACTTTATTTCGGGGGATTCAACTGGTGTTGCACCATTATCATTTGATGTCATGTCAAATGGTAAACCGGAAGTGGTGCCAGCAGGTTAATTTAGAGGGTTTCGACCCTCTTTTTATTTTAAGGAGGAAATATGGCTGAAGCTGAAGAAACCAACGCAATAGCAACCATAGCTTTTATTGATATCGATACAGGTATTGAATACAAGGCTGGAGATACCGTTGATTTAAGCGGTAAATCCAAAGAACGAATCGAAGCTATGGCAACCAAAGAAAATCGAACTGGTCAAGTACTGATCAACATTTTATCTGAAGAAAAGGAAACCGAATAATGTCAAAAGTAATTGATATCACAGAAAAACTCAATTTTGAAGAAAATCCAAAATTGAAAATTAAAGATGCTGAAATTGAAGTCAATACAGATGCAACAACTGTACTGACTCTGATGCAGACTATCGGTGATGAAGAAGGAACTCCATCTGCCAAAAAAATGATGGAAATGTTTGAGCTCATCTTCCCTGAAAATAGTCGAAAAACACTTGATAAAATGCGTTTGAATTTTGCTGATTTAACTACAGTTATTGAAGCAGCGATGACATTGGTCATGGGAGAAGAAGAAGCGGGAGAACAGTGAGCCATACTATGACCTATTTGAGGATTTCGATTTAATCGTCAGTTCTCTTAGGACACAGTATGGCTTATCTGTATACTCTAATGAATTCAAGAATATGAAGTGGAAAGAGTTCAAGGCTCTCTTAGCTGGTTTGTCCGGAGAAACACCGCTTGGTCGAATCGTCCAAATTCGAAGCGAAGATGACCCTAAAATGCTAGAAGTATTTTCAGAAGGTCAGCACCGCATTCGAAACGAATGGAGATTGAGACTTGCTAAAGAGAAAACAGAACAAGATTTGACTCAAGTTCTTGAAGAATTAAAACAAGCCTTTGTTGAGATGGCTAAGTAGGAGGTGATAGCTATTGGCACAAACAGTTGGCCAGATTGGTCTTGACCTTGTCGTCAACGACAAACAATTTAAAGGGCAGATGAGTGGCTTGCAAGGGATGGCGACGAAAGCTGCCAAGATGCTTGCAGGAGCATTTGCAATCAAGAAACTTGTTGATTTCGGAGCTCAAGCTATCAAGCTCGGCTCAGATCTCAATGAAGTGCAAAACGTTGTTGACGTTGCTTTTCCACGCATGAGCAAGCAAGTCGATGACTTTGCAAAACAAGCTATGTATACCTCTGGGTTATCAGAGACCATGGCAAAACGATATACCGGCACGTTCGGTGCGATGACTAAAGCTTTTGGTTTTAACGAACAAAAAGCTTACGAGATGTCGACAGCCTTAACTAGTTTAGCGGGCGATGTGGCATCTTTTTACAACATTAGTCAAGATGAAGCCTACACAAAGTTGAAATCAGTCTTTACTGGTGAAACAGAGACGCTTAAAGATTTAGGTGTGGTCATGACTCAATCAGCACTTGATGCCTATGCAATGGCTAATGGCTTTGGGAAGACGACACAAGAAATGTCTGAGGCTGAAAAAGTTGCTTTGCGGTTCGCATTTGTAACAGACAAGCTTTCACTGGCTAGTGGCGACTTCGCTAGGACATCTGATAGTTGGGCTAACCAAGTTAGGATTATGAAGCTACAGTTCGAAAGCTTTATGGCAAGCGTCGGAGTTGGCTTGATTAATATTTTTACTCCAGTTATCAAAGTCATTAACTTTTTGCTCAGCAAATTGCTGACAGTAGGTAATGCTTTTAAAGCATTGACAGAACTATTTACTGGCAAGAAGTCTATGAAAGGATCCGGTATTCAAGAAACTGCTGATGCAGTTGGTAATTTAGGAGAGGTTTCAGATGGTGCAGCAGGAGGAGCTGGCAATTTAGGAAAAGCCGCCAAAGGAGCTGGGAAGGCTGCAGATGGGGCTGGTAAAGCAGCTAAGAAAGCTGCCCAAGAAATGAAATCTCTCATGGGATTTGACCAAGTCAATAAACTATCTGACTCATCTGATAGCGGAGATGGTGGTGGAGATTCTGGAGGCAGTCCTGGTGGCTCAGGCGGCGGAGGTGGTGGAACACCTAAAGGCGCTGAAGTCGATATGGGAAAAATTGCTGAAGGTGGGAATCAATTAGACGGTCTTTTTGATGGATTATTTAAACGATTGCTTGAACTCGTCAAATTGTTCCAGAATGGTTTCAACGCTTCATTTAGATTCGATGGTGTTGAACGCCTTCAGAGTGCTTTAAAACGAATTGGCGAAGTACTTCAAGAGATTTTTACAGATCCAAAAGTTGTTGCTTCTTTTCAAACTATGCTTGATAAGATAGCTTATGCTCTAGGGCAGTTTACTGGATCGATAGGGACTGTTGCTCTAGGGATAGGAGTCTTTATAGCTGAAAGTATAGCTAATGGCTTAGAACGCCAAAAAGAGCGTATTAAGAGCGCTCTTGTGTTTCTATTTACCAATATAGGGAACGTAGCTGAGGTTGCTGGTAATATCGTTCAAGCTTTCTCAAATGGTTTTTACGATGTCATCACATCTTCTGGCGCCGTTAGAATTGGCAGTGCGATTGTATCTGCGATTTTAAGTGCTGGTAGCACAGTAATCGAATTAGGCAGTAAGATAGCAGGAGATTTTGCTAAAGGAATTGAAAAAGCAATAGTCCCGAATGTTCCACAGTTAGTAAAAGCCTGGACAGGATTATTAGATGGCATTGCTCCTGTTTTTGAAAGTTTAGAATCACTGGTAAATGATGTTGGTGATGCGTTGAAACGTGTGTACGATGACAAAGCAAAACCATTTATTGACTCTTTGACAAGTGGTTTTGGTCAGTTGATGAAAAGCTTTTTGGATGGGTGGAATACTTACCTCAATCCAGTTCTATCAAAATTGGGCAAAATGTTTTCGGAAGTTTATGACGCTCATGTAAAACCAGCTATTGATAATCTCTCTATGCTTTTAGGTAGTTTTTTTGATTTTTTCAAAGCAGCTTGGGAAGACTTTGTTTTGAATGTAGATGTCACAAAATTTATGGAGATTCTTAGTGGATTAGTAGAAGTTGTCGGTACATCGTTGATCAATGCTATTGCACAACTCTCTGATATTATCGGAGGCCTCGCTCTAGCTCTGTCTGGTTTGATTGATTTTGTAACGGGTGTTTTTACAGGGGATTGGGATAAAGCTTGGAACGGAATTAAAAATCTATTTTCCGGTATTATCAAATCTCTATTGGCCGCACTTGGAATTGACATAGATTCGATGATTGCAGAGTTCACCCGTTGGTGGGAATCTGTTAAGACCATTTTTGCACCTGTTGTTCAATGGTTCAAAGATAAGTTTAAACAAGCCTGGGATGCCATTGTTGCTATCTTTACTGGTATTGGTTCTTGGTTTTCTCAACGCTACAATGAGTTAAAAAGCAATCTTGCTTCTATTCCTGATTGGTTCAAAGATAAATTTCGCAACGCGTGGACAGGTTTAACAGGTATCTTCAATCCTATTGCAAGTTGGTTTGCAGGGAAGTGGAGTAATATCCAATCTGCTCTTGCTAGTATACCAGGGTGGTTTTCTTCAAAATTCCACGAAGCATATAACAATGTCAAGAATGCATTTTCGGGCATTATCGGCTTCTTTAGCGGACTTTGGGGGCAAATACGCTCAACGTTTACTCACGTTGGAACCATGGTTGGAAGCGCCATCGGTGGTGCTGTACGTAGCGTTATTAACGGGGTACTGGGAACGGTGGAAAACACAATTAATAGTGGTATCGGATTGCTTAATAGTGCTGTTGGCGTGATTAATAAATTACCTGGTGTAAGTATCGGTGGCTTTAGTTACATTGGACTACCTCGACTTGCTCAAGGTGGCTTTGTTAAGGCCAATACACCACAAATTGCCATGATTGGTGATAACAAGCATTACGGTGAGATTGTTGCTCCGGAAAATAAAATGCTTGAAATGGCACGTCGTGCAGCGGAATTGTCAAATAATGGCGGTGGGCCAGAAGTTCTAGCCTTACTGACACAGTTGTTGCAAGCGGTTCGTGCTCTTGATTTGACAATTGATGGTGATAAAATCACCAAGAAGATTGTAGATAAAATCAATGAAATTGCAATTAAAACAGGGGAATCCCCCCTCATGATTTAGGAGGTATGCATGAGTGAAATATCAGTAGGTGGAGTAGCTCTTGCTTCTCCAGTTGAAATCAGCATAAATAATGAGATTATCTGGTCATCTTCCACAGGTCGTAGTGCTAGTGGATTGATGACGGGTGACGTCATTGCAGAAAAACGTACATTCTCCATCAAATGGGGAATTATCACAGAAGCAGAAAGAAATCTTATCAAGTCTAAATTGGTAGCCGGATTTTTTACTGCAAACATTTTAGGACAGTCTATCACTGGTTATCGCGGAACTATCACAGAGACAGTAATGGGGCGTCTGAGTGACGGTGTGACCTATTACAACGGCTTATCTGTATCTATTATCGAGCAGTAGGAGGAATTATGCTACTAGAAGTAACATCAGATTATATCAAAGCAATAGAGAACCATCTGCGCGTGTTTGAGGCTAACTTTGACTTAAATGGTAAGAGATACACAAAAACCAAAATTGCATCAGCTACTTACGACAGTTCCATCGGTAATAGTAATGATTTTACAATTGGTGGTGGGTACATCAATAGTCTAGAAATTGAAATTAAAGAGATTATTGAAGGTCTGCAAGAAATGATGCCGGCAACAATGTCGGTAGCTATTGCGGGTAAAACCGTACCACTTGGCAAGTTTTTTGTCACCGAAGTCAAGCTAAATCGTAATGATAAAAAGACAAAAATTAAGTTAAAGGATGAGTTTGTTAGATTGTCTGGTGCTTATGATAGTCAGCTTACTTATCCAGCTTATACAAGGGATATTTTAGCAGAAATCGTGAGACTGACAGGTATTACGACAGATGCTAATATCCAATTAGTAAATGATCAAGTTGCGAAGAAACTAGAAAAAACAAGTTATCGTGAGGCCTTAGTTTACTTGGCGCAATTATCAGGAAGCTTTGTTAGATTTAATCGTAATGGGAAGCTTGATTTTATCAAGCTAAAGACAATATCAAGACATATCACAAAAGATATGTATAAGCCTGGCGGATTAGAACGTGATGAGATACCTTACAGGTTGAAAGGTATTGAGTGTAAGTCTGCTGATAAGGTTGTGTATAAATCAGGATTGTCCACAGGTAATGTTATGAAGTTAAAAAATCCATGGGTTACACAAGAAATTCTGGATCGCATCTTCAACGAATACCGTGATTTTAATTTTTATCCATATACGCTCTCATGGCGAGGTGATATGGCTATGGAAGCTGGTGACTGGGTTACAGTACACTGGGATGAAAATATCTATTTTAACATTCCAATGCTGTCCTACAAACTTTCGTTTGATGGTGGTTTATCTGCCCATAGTAGCGGAAATGCTGCTGGAGTTGCACAAGGTACTTATAAATATAAGGGATCTATGCAACGTCAAATAGAGTATTTAGACGAACTGATTACTAAACAAGGTAGCATGTACCTTGATACAGCAAGCCCTACAAAACCAAAAAATGGAGATATATGGTTTAAACCTAATGGTGGCTATGTTGAAATGTGGGAACATGTAGAAGGTTCATGGGTTAAAAAGGCAGACAGCGCTAATGTCGGAGAAATTGTCAATACGATAACCACTGATGAATTGCTAGCAAAAAAAGTCTCTGCAGCGATTGGCAATTACATTACGTTAAATGCCAAAAGTATAACTGCTGGAGATCTGGATTTAGCACGTTTGCGAATCATGAATGGTTTGCAAGAGATTGTTTCCGTCCGTGACGGCAAAGTTGTGATGAACATTGATAAGCTCACTATCAATGCTCAAGATGTAGCGACGAAAGAAGATCTAAAAAAAATTGAACTGACTCCTGGACCTCAAGGGGAACGTGGTCAACAGGGGGTGCCTGGTATCCAAGGTTTGCAAGGACCGAAAGGCGACCAAGGTATCCCAGGGAAAACTGGAGCTGATGGACGCGCTTCATACTTGCATAGAGCCTGGGCTAACTCTGCAGATGGACGTGATGGATTTAGCACCTCTGACAGTAGCAACAAGCGCTATATAGGTACTCTGACAGACTTTACTGCAGCTCACAGTCAAGACCCTACACAATACAATTGGACAGCTTTATTTGGGACGACAGAGCAATCAGGTAACATTTTACTTGATTCAAACGCTGGGTGGAGAAATAAGCATCGGCAAGATTTCATTTTGGCCGAACCTTTAAAATCTGGTAAGCAGTACACTTTAAGCGCCAAATGGTGGAGGAGTGATAATAGTACACTTATTTTTGGAATTCGTGAAAATCCTAGCGATAATTGGCAGTGGATAAAGCTATCATATAGCTTTGAGTTGGATGTTTGGAGCGCTACTTTTACATCCAAGAAAAACCTTAACGCTGGAGACGTTGTATCATTCTTCACTGCAGAACTCGAAGGGATTGGTAATGCTGACTGGGCTGTTTTAACAGTCGGAGCCATACCTATGACAAGTTGGCAACCTCACTGGTCAGAAACTCAAAAACAGCTTGACTCTAAAGCTGACCATAAATTGACTAATGACCAATTAAATGCGCTAGCTGAAAAAGCACAACTTCATGACGTAGAATTAAAAGCTAAAGCGACAATGGATCAGTTCAGTGATTTAGAAAAAGCCTATAATGCTTTGGTAAAATCAAATGCAGAAAGCCAAAAAAAATCTGAATCTGATTTAATCGAAGCGGGCAGAAGAATTGAGTTTTTATCAATAGAATTTGGTGGCTTGAAAGAGATGAAAAAGTTCATCGATACCTATATGACAAGTTCTAACGAGGGATTAATTATTGGAAAGAACGATGCTAGCTCATCAATAAAAGTCAGTCATGATAGGATTTCCATGTTTTCCGCAGGGAAGGAAGTCATGTACCTTACGCAAGGGGTTATTCACATCGATAACGGGATCTTTACCCAATCCATTCAAGTCGGTCGATTTAGAACGGAACAATACTCGTTTAATCCCGACATGAACGTGATTCGGTATGTAGGATAAGGAGAAAGAAATGACAAAATTTATCAACTCATACGGCCCTCTTCACTTGAACCTGTACGTCGAACAAGTTAGTCAGGACATAACGAACAACTCGTCTAGGGTTAGTTGGCGAGCTACTATTGACCGCGACGGAGCTTATCGAACATGGACTTATGGAAATATTAGTAACCTTTCTGTATGGTTAAATGGTTCAAGTGTCCATAGCAGTCACCCAGACTACGACACGTCCGGCGAAGAGGTAACGCTAGCAAGTGGTGAAGTTACCGTCCCTCACAACAGCGATGGGACCAAGACCATGTCGGTCTGGGCATCTTTTGACCCCAATAACGGAGTTCATGGCAACATTACAATTTCGACGAATTATACATTCGACAAAATTCCTAGGTCTTCTCAAATTTCTAGCCTAGAAGGGAATCGAGATTTAGGCTCACTTCATACCGTTATATTTGACCGAAAAGTCAACTCATTTACTCATCAAGTCTGGTATAGAGTTTTTGGAAGCGAATGGATTGACCTAGGGAAGAACCACGGGACAAGTGTATCCTTTACCCCGTCTTTAGATCTTGCTCGACACTTACCTAAATCTAGTTTCGGGCTAATGGACATCTGTGTTCGAACATATAACGGTACTACTCAAATCGGTAGTGACGTGTATTCTAATGGATGGCACTTTAAAATCCCAGACAGTGTAAAACCTACCTTCACAGGTCTTTCATTAACTGACATGAATACGGTTGCAAGACGGCTTTTGAGCGGAAATGACTTTTTACAAATCATTTCCGATATACAAGTGAATTTCAACAATGCGTCTGGCGCTTATGGTTCTACTATTACAGGATATCGAGCTGAAATTGTTAATAAAAAAATGGTCGTAACTAAAAACGGTGGTAGTTTTGGGATCATGAACTTTAGCGGTTTGGCAACCATTCGAGCTTATGTTGTCGATAGTCGGGGTAAACAATCAGATACTAAAGATATTACTATCAACGTAATTGAGTATTATGCCCCCTCCTTTAGTTTCTCCGCACTTAGAACTAGAGGCAATCCAAATACATTGCAAGTGTTAAGAAATGCCCGAATAGCCCCTATAATGCAGTCAGGAAAGCAAAAGAATGTAATGTCCTTAACTTTTAAAGTTGCTCAAATAGGCAATGAGAATTTCACGGATGATAATGGGAGTGCATCTGGTAATTTTACAAGTATTCATACATTGACTAATTCAGCTGCTAACATGGCGGGGAATTATCCATCGAATAAATCCTTTGTGATTATTGGTAAGCTTGAGGACAAGTTTACAAGCGTTGAATTTTCTACAACAGTAGCAACCGAAAGCGTAGTAATGTCCTATGATAAGAACGGACGAGTAGGTATCGGTAAGGTTGCAGAATTTGGGAAACCCGGTTCATTGGATGTTTTAGGAGATATCTATGCTAATAATCAGCCTATCCAGCAATATCAGCTGACAAGTAATGACGGACGCTCTACTTACAACAAACCTGGAACAGTAGACCTGAACACTAAGACCAGAAATGAATTTTTCTCTTGTAACGTTCCCCAAAATGGGCCGGATATTTCGTCTGGATTAAAAGAATATTATGTAGCAGTTTATTCTGAATTTGACGAATATCTCTGTCAAAATGCTATTCAAAAAAAATCAGGTAGGATGTTCACTCGGACGAGACATAAAGGTAATTGGACACCTTGGGTTGAATACGCTATAGTCAGCGATTTGTCGGCCACAGCCTGGCAAAATCTGCCATTGCAAAACGGATGGCAACATCATCAACAGTACAACAATGTACAATATTCCAAGTCGTTTGATGGCGTGGTCTATTTTAGAGGTTCAGCTAATAAAGGGAAAACTACGATTGAGACAGTGATAGGAACTTTACCAGTAGGTTTCAGACCAACACAGCCATTATACATCTCGACAATCAACAACAATTACACAGTAGCGGTTTTGGGTATCTATTCAAACGGAAATATAGTTGTAAAAGGCAACGTTGACTCAAACTGGCTTAACTTTGATAATATATCATTCAAAATTTAAGGAGGAAATATGAAACTAGAATATGGCTCAAAATCACAGGAATTTGATGCAAGTGGAACAGCATCAGCTACCAAGGTCACACTTGTCAACTCAAATGGTGCTATCGTACCTATCTTGCTACCAGCTGATAAAATCAGCTTGTCTAATACAGAACTTTTTGAGTTAGCTCTTGAGGCTCTTTATCAAGAGAATTTCCCAAACCGTGCTGAAAATGAGAAATTCAACCAGGTGGATGCGCAGCTCAAGCAAAATAAGGAAATGGCAACTAAGGTAGAGCAAGCGGCCGTAGAGAATAAGGAAAATCTTGACACGGTATCATCTATCACTGAGGTTCTGATCGCTTTGGCTATTTCTCAAAACGGAGGCATGCCTACTCATGCTTACAACAAGGTCGCTGGGTTTATTAAGCCACTTGTGAAGAGCACACGCTATGCAAATGGTGACATCGTGGCTATGCCTTATCCGTTTGATACGAATCCAAAATGGCCGAGTGGGACCAAGACTATCTTTAAGTTCCAGATGCAGGCTAATGAGGGCTATACATACAAGGAACAGGCTCTTGCTGAGATGCTTCAGCAAGGTGTATTGACCGTGGTCATGCCAAGGATTGAGTAAGGAGGATTTTATGTCATGGTCTGAAATAATCGAGAAAATGATACATGCGATCACTCAGCTAGCCCCCACAATTGGAGTTGTTGCGACTGGTTGGTTCGGCATGCGAGCCAGTAAAGCAGGTCATCTCAACCAAGAACAGTTCAAGGAGCTGAAGGGGGAATTGAGCACTATCCACGCTATCGGCGAAGAGAACAAGCAAAATATAACTGAAATCAACAACAAGCTGGCTGTGCATGATGAAGCACATCTAGCTACTATGTATCTACGGCTGGAGCGTGATATTACTGTTGCTCTCAAGCGTGGTTATACAAGTGTTCACGAGTCGGATATTATCCACAAAATGCACTCAAGTTACAAAAAACTAGGTGGGAATGGGCGCATCGATGCCCTATTTAACAAATACTTAAATTTAGAAATTGCGGAGGAAAATACAAATGCAACAAATTACTGAAATCATCACAAATGGTGCAATCAGCATCCTTGTTATTTTAGCAGGGATAGCAGTTAAGGCAGTCAAGGACTACCTGGTTCAAAAAGGTGGCGAAAAGACCATCAAGACTTTAGAAATCTTGGCCAAAAATGCAGTAAACGCTGTGGAGCAGGTCGCCACTGAAACAGGTTTTAAAGGTGAAGCAAAACTGGAACAGGCTCGTGATAAAGTCCGAGCTGAGCTTACAAAATACAATATCAGCATGACCGACAAAGACCTCGACACATTTGTCGAGTCAGCTGTCAAGCAGATGAATGACGCATGGAAATAGGAGAGAACAATGAAGAAAAACGACTTATTCATCGATGTATCTAGCCACAATGGATACGACATTACAGGTATTTTGGCTGACATGGGCACACAGAATACTATTATCAAAATTTCAGAAGGTACGACCTATTTAAACCCTTGCTTATCTGCTCAAGTGGAACAGTCTAACCCTATTGGCTTTTACCATTTTGCGTGGTTCGGTGGTGATGTGGAACAAGCAGAAGCAGAGGCACGCTACTTCCTTGATAATGTACCTCAAAAAGTAAAATACTTATGCCTTGACTACGAAGATCACGCTAGCGGAGATAAACAATCAAATACAGATGCTTGTATTCGCTTCATGGAAATCCTCAAAGAAAATGGCTACGAGCCAATCTATTACAGCTACAAGCCATTCACGCTCAATAATATCTATTATGAGCAGATTCTTGCGAAATTCCCAAACAGCCTTTGGATTGCCGGGTATGGGCTAAATGATGGAAATGCTGATTTTAAGTATTTTCCTAGCATGGATGGGATTCGATGGTGGCAATATTCTTCAAATCCATACGACAAGAACATTGTTTTACTAGATGACGAAGAAGCCGAGCCAAAATGGAAAAGAAATGATACTGGTTGGTGGTGGGAACACCCTGACGGATCTTACCCAAAAGAAGAATGGGAAAAAATCGGCGGTGTGTGGTACTACTTTGATGCTAAAGGATATTGTCTAACCAGTCAATGGTTCAAAGAAAATGATAAGTGGTACTACCTCAAAGAAAATGGGGCAATGGCCATTGGTTGGGTTCTTGTGAATGGTAAATGGTACTATCTTGATGCTTCAGGAGCAATGGTCACTGGCTGGGTGCAATACAAGGATAAACTATACCATCTCAAAGAAGAGAACGGCGAAATGTCTTCAAAAGAACTTGTTAAAGTTGAAGGTGGCTGGTACTATGTCAACGAGGATGGCAGTCGTTCAGATAAACCAGCGCTTACTGTCCTGCCCGACGGTCTAATTGTTACCACAAAATAATTTCTAAAAATAAAATGAAAGGAAAACTTTTCTAAAATGTGTATCTACCGCAGGCTCAGGCTTGCGGTTTTTTGTTTGCTCTGAAATACGCTTGATAATCGCTTGAAATTCTGAAAAACCTTTATAAATATAGGGTTAGGAGTGTTCTTTTTTCGCTTGAATATCTTTATTTTGCTCTGAAAGTAGAAAAACAGTGATTTTTTCACTACTTTTTTTATTTTTTTACGAATAGATAAGTAAGGAGGAAGAAAACATGAACATTTTGAACATTAAACTTGCAAGCGTAGAGCAGACAGACTTAGGTTTTGAGCATTGGGTGGATGTGACTTACCAGGCGCCGATTTTGAAAAATGAGTATACAGTCAAGCTATTACTTCTTATGGAGTGCAAGATAGAGGACCAGAAAGTCATTGAATACCTAGTATCAACTTGGAAGTATCGCGACCTGGTCCTGCATTCGGTAAGGATGTATGAGATGGAGAGAGAAGGGGCAAAAAAGGGGCAAAAATGTCGTAAATCTCTGTAAAACGATGTAAAAAGTCAACTTTGCTCTCGCTTTAAAGCTCTAAATTTCAACGTATTGTGAAACAGTGTAAATTATCGTATCACCTATAACTGTTGTGTGCTCTTTTTTTCGTGCTTTTTCCGAATAAATAAGATAGAATAATCTAGAATAAATGATAATAGAAAAGAGAAGATGATGAAAATTCGTGGTTTTGAATTGGTTTCGAGTTTTATAGATGAAAATTTATTGCCCAAGCGTGAGACAGCGCATGCGGCTGGTTACGACTTAAAGGTTGCTGTGCGCACAGTTATCGCTCCAGGAGAGATTGTCTTGGTTCCGACAGGGGTTAAGGCTTATATGCAGCCGACTGAGGTACTCTACCTCTATGATCGTTCTTCAAATCCTCGTAAGAAGGGATTGGTTTTAATTAATTCAGTTGGGGTTATTGATGGGGATTATTATGGAAATCCTGGGAATGAAGGGCATATTTTTGCACAGATGAAGAATATAACAGACCAAGAGGTTGTTCTTGAAGTTGGGGAACGTGTGGTTCAAGCTATCTTTGCTCCTTTCTTGATTGCAGATGGAGATGCGGCAGACGGCGTGCGGACTGGTGGATTTGGATCGACTGGGCACTAGAATGAAGATTATCTTTGTACGTCATGGGGAGCCAGATTATAGTATGCTTGATAAACTTGAAAATCCGCAACTCTATAGCGGTTTTGGTCGTGATTTAGCACCATTGACAGGAAAAGGTCGCAGTCTGGCAAAAGAAGTTGCTAAAACTGCATGTTTTGGAAAGGCAGAGATTATTATTTCATCGTCTGTGACGAGGGCTTTAGAAACAGCCCATTATATAGCGGTTGAAACAGGATTGGACTTATTTGTGGAGCCGTTTTTTCATGAGTGGCGTCCAGAC
>FLSE01003939.1_pt1 | contig 40643 bp, 46 predicted proteins | sample 1550461 | NCBI WGS metagenome assembly FLSE01 (sample SAMEA4031758, study PRJEB14383) | metagenome | biome: human; feature: oral; material: saliva | place: Philippines | collected 2014 | reverse complement strand
AGTAATGACTATCTTTGGTACAAGACCAGAGGCAATCAAAATGGCTCCGCTAGTAAAAGCCTTAGAAGCGGCACCAGATATGGAGCCAATTGTAACTGTAACAGCACAACATAGAGATATGCTCGACCAAGTGTTGCGCCTGTTTGACATTACGCCTGATTATGATTTGAATATCATGAGCCAAGGTCAAACGTTGTACGATGTAACAAATCGTGCATTGATGGGATTAAAATCCGTTTTAGAAGAAGCAAAACCTGATGTAGTACTCGTTCATGGTGATACGACAACAACCTTTGCAGGTGCGTTGGCATCCTTTTACCAAGAAATCCCAGTAGGTCATGTAGAAGCAGGCCTTCGTACAGGTGATATTTACTCTCCATTCCCAGAAGAGATGAACCGCAAATTAACAGGCTCTTTGGCAACCTATCATTTTGCACCAACTGCTAGCTCTGAGGCGAATTTAAAACGAGAAAATATAAATATCGACCATTTATATGTAACAGGTAATACGGTAATTGATGCACTAGATACGACGGTAAAAGATAATTATGTCTTTGATGATGTCGCAATTAATGCGCTTGATCCAAATAAACGGACTGTTCTAGTTACCACACATCGTCGTGAAAATCTTGGAGAACCGATGCGCCATGTATACCAAGCCATTCGTGATTTATTGAATGATTTTGACGATATTCAAGTGGTATTCCCTGTACATAAAAATCCTAAGGTTCGTCAAGTGGTTCAAGAGGAATTAGGTGATGTTGACCGTGTTACACTCATCGATCCTCTTGATTATGAGCCATTTGCAAACTTGATGGCTAAGTCTTACTTAATTCTCACAGATTCTGGTGGGATTCAAGAGGAGGCGCCAGCTCTTGGAAAACCAGTTCTCGTATTGCGCGATACGACTGAGCGACCAGAGGCTGTCGATGCGGGTACCGTTCGCCTTGTGGGTACCGATAAGGATGCCGTATATAAAGCTGCTTATGAGCTATTACATGATGAAGCAGCGTATAAGACCATGTCGAATTCGGTTAACCCATATGGTGATGGCAAGGCTTCTGAACGTATCTTGCAAGCTTTGCGTCATGAATTCTTAGGCGATGCTAATCGTCCTGATCGATTTGGTAAATAATATGGACAAGGATATGGTGAAAGCTCTGGCGATGGCAACATCGGCAGGGCTGACCCTGCTATTTTGTATCGCTGGATTTATCTGGATTGGATATAAACTGGATACATGGATGGATACCATGCCATTATGCATGGTTATTTTTGGCTTAATCGGTGCCGTAACAGGCTTTTATATGTTATATAAACAGATACGATAAACCTATAAAGCCGGTAAATATACGTATTTACCGGCTTTATTTATTTACAGATTGTTTTAAATTCTTTAAACTTAGCTTGGTTGCTCAACCGTTGCTCAACTTTTGGCGAAAGTTAAAGACGCATAATCCTCACATAAAAGGCTATCCTTATCGGGTAATTTATTTACTGCTGCCACTAACTCAGACACATCCTTGTGGATATATACTTGATTTGTTACGTCCGAATGTCGATGACCTAATATAGTTTTTGTCGTAGCTTCCGATATACCGATATGAATCAATAGGGTGGCGCATGTGTGTCGTCCATCGTGCGGAAGGTGCCCCGGAAAATGTTTGTTTAAGTAGGTGCGAATGGCTACTAATAAGTGCTTAGGTGTATCTTTCGGAAGTAGATATTCATGCCGTTGGAAGCTACTTAATTTATACCACTCTTTAATAAACGGCAGGATAGATTCTGCGATGGGAATGATGCGGTTTTTACCTGCTGCAGTTTTACTTCCACCGATCATATATCTATCTTTAATATAAACATCTTTTAGTTTAATGCTTTGGATTTCACCCGGTCGCATTCCTGAATATATGTACACCAATAATATGCGGGCGTCTCTGTCTGTTTTTGCCAGCTCCCATAAACGAGATATCTCAACAGGTGTAAAAGGTTTATGGATTTCAGACTTTACCTTTTGAGGAAGCGTTACAAGCGCAGCATAGTTCTTATCAACGATATCATTTTTTATGGCAGCGTCAAAAGTTGCTTTCATAGCAGTTTTAATTTGTACTAAGGTTGTGTGGCTTTTATCCGCATATCTATCAATGACGTCTTGCATATGTGCGAGTCTTATATCCTTGATAGGTGTTTTTAGTAGATGCTCAACCTTCTTTTTATTATATAGATACCCGCCTTTTTCCAAGATGACCCCTTTACGCATCTTATCTTCAATCATCCATTCCCAACATTGGCCAAAGGTCGTATCCTTGACTTCATATTGCGGAGCATTGGCGTCGTAAGCCGATAGGGCATTATACGCTTCTTTTTGCGTAGCAAATGTGCCTATTGATTTACGCAAGGGTTTACCCTCAGAGTTATACCCAAGGGTCACCACGGCTCGATACGGCTTGCGTAACGACTTATGTTTCATTTTATAAACGGATCCTGTTCCGTTGGCACGTTTCATGGCCATAATATAACAACCTCCTTGGTATAGTGAATATACTTCAGAGGTATGCTATAATGATTGTGGAGTAAAAATAGAGTACCTCTAAAGTATGATATTTTTAAAGGCCCTCACTGCGGTGAGGGCTTATTTTTTTTTGTTAAAATATCTGGGTGGCCTATGCAGTCAGTAATCATGTACTCTTTTCTGAATTTGTTAACGTCAACAAATTCGAAGCAACCCGCGTGATGACTGGCTTTTTCAACAAAATGACCCATCCTGGTGCGCTGTAGTTGTTAAACCCTGAAGCGTGGATGGGTACTGGTATCTATAGTATATCACGCTGTGCAAGGATTGTTATAAATTATTAATGCTGACAGAGTCTACTTCTCCCGTATCGGCTTTGATTTTTACAAAGAACATGCCGCGAACCATTGCGCCAAATCCATTCTGTGCGTCAACCGTACCACGAACGGTAACGCTATTATCATAACGAATGACTTGCTTTATATCGAATTTAGCCGTGGACGGTGATTTTAGTCGAGCGGATACGGCATCTTTAGCGGCTACTTGATAGGCTGCTTTTTGTTGATCACTAATATAGACCTTGCTAATATCGTCTGTCTTTTGTCCATTTTTGTAAACGGTAGAGAAGCTATTTTCGATTTCACTAACTTTATCATTTTTGATGCGGAAGAAGGTTTGTCCATATTTTTCATCAACAATGTAATACACGCCCTGTTGGTCGGCTACTTTATTTACATTACCAAATTCAGTGACCCCGACACTTTGTAATTCAGTAAGTACCTGCTGGGACTGCTCTTTTGATAAACCTGTTGCATCTTTTATGTTATCAACTGGCCCTCCACAGCCGGCAATAGATAAAGCAGTAAGTAAAATCCCTGTTACTAACACTTTTTTCATTTTTTATCTCCCTTTTATATAATCACTTATAATACTGATACATAATGATGGTAGAAATCTATATTTTCTAATTCGGAATCATCGATACATGTTCGACGGACCATTTGCTCAACTAGATTAACATGTTGGTCTAAATAAAAGTCGTCATTAATAATATGCATCAATTCATGCTTAATTTCCTCTCGCATACGATCATGCGGGAGGTTTTTGTTTATATAGATATTATGAGTATCTATATCTTCACATTCCTCTGACACAGCATTGGCATGTGGCAAGTCGCAGTAAATCAAATTTACAACCAATATAACACTCTCCCTTGTGTATTATTTGTTTTTTAACTTTAAAAGCTCTATATATTCGACTGCTTTTTCTAAATCCTCCTTACTTATATCTTTAGCGGCAGAGAAGAGCATACGAGCTCCTGGGCGTGTGCGTAGGTACTCGGCGAACTCAGCGGCCTCACGGTCTGTGTAGTAGCCTTCAGTATATTTCTCTACCAATTCAGATTTAGGAACGCCAAAATAGTTTGCCAATAATTCAATTTTATCTATTCTAGGGTATGTATTTCCCTTTACCCAATCGGTAAACGTAGTATACTTTAGCCCTAAATCAGCACATATTTTATTGCGATCAATTCCGCGACTATCCATTAGCCGTTGAATATTCTCAGCCATAATAGCCTTGTTACCTAAATCACTCATAAGAACCTCTCAAATCTGGAAAATATTAATTAATATACTTATATATTACGATATTTTCGTAATAAAATCAATATTTTACGGAAATTTTACGATAGTTTAAGTTTGGTTTATAGACATTACGGATAAACCGTAGTAAAATGATGACTGTAAACAAGAGGTGATTATCGAGAAAGGAGGTAGCTTATGAAGTATACATTAAAGATGTTACGGGCTTCAAAAAACTGGTCTCAACTTACGGCATCTAAAGCAATCGGCGTGTCTGTTGATACTTGGGGAAATTGGGAGCGCAAACGCTCTTATCCTGATGTTCCTCACATAAAAAAGATACAAGAAGTATTTGATGTAGCGTATGATGATATTATTTTTTTATAGTTAATTACGGTTAAACCGTTACGGAGGATAGGTTATGAAAGAATTCGTAATCAGAATGTTCGGTGAATCCATTACGGAACGCATGAACGAGTTAGGCATGACTAAGACGGCGCTGATTAAACAAGCTGAAATCTCGATGGATACGTTAAACCGAGCTATCAAAGGGAAGTCAGTGCAAATGTCGACAGTCGTTAGTATCTGCTATGCGTTGTGTGTCGATGATACTGAAAGTCATGACTTTTGGGAAACCGATTACTACAATCCTAAATTAGATAGAAAATAACTAAAACAGAAATGGTGGAAAACAGATGAACAGTGAAATACGAATTAAGCAACTGGAAGAACGTGTAGCTTATCTTGAAACAATTGCCCAATCTAGTGCGCACGAAATATTAACAGCGTATATCCACGATGTGGCAGAAAGGTACGGCATACCTTGCGTCAAAGAATACAATCGAAATCGCACTATGTTGGTTTCTTCTAACTTTGAAATCCAATGTAAGAAAACGATTAGTATGGCATTAGGCATTTCTAAGATTTCAAACATATCTCACGACATGCTTTCAGATGCCCGATACATCGTAAATGCCATCGTAGTTGTATATGCACGTCGGCACAACTAGGAGGCGAGTACAATGCAAAAGCGTGACATACAGGCCGTTATCAGCATCTGTCTTTGGATGCTTATGCTAAGCCTATCTGCGGCTGTTAGTATTTTTATCATCATAGTAGCGGCAATCACCGCTTATCACTGGTAGGAAGGAGTTACTTATGATAACTAAAACAATTGCCGTGTGCCAGATGGCCACGGTATTGGGAAGAACCATGACCGCGATACGCGAATGTATCGCAAGAGATAAATTCCCTTTTGCGCAGTGCTGGCAAACGGAAGGTAAAAAGGGCCGCACCTTTTCAATTGATAGAGAAGGGTTCCGGTTCTACTTGGCCAACACGCTAGGCTGGCCGGAAGAGAAGATTAATGAAGCATTTAAGGAGGCGCACATCGTATGAACGGGTTGCTTAAAGGAATCGGCCTACTGATGATAATTGGTACGGTAGGCAGTTTAGAACTCGACCGCATCAGCTTTACGCAAGCACTGTTTCAAGTGTTAAGTGGGTTCATGGCTTGGATGGTATCTGAGTACAGAATTGAGGTCAGACGATTGCGCCGTAAATTAATGCGTAGCCGTCAGGTACAGAGTTCTATGTATTACAGATTTTAGGGGTTAACGCGTATGAGAACTCAGCGCTGTGCGAGATGCAATAAGAGGCTAAAAGACCCCTACCATTATTGGAGTTTCACGACAGGCGCACCGCACGCCATATGTAAAAAATGTAAAGAAATACACCAAACCGTAAAACAGAGGAGACAGACATGACAGATCAAGAAATTCGCATGATTCTTAAATGTGTATAAGGAGGTGATTAAATTGCAAGATTGTACAATGTGCCCAAATAAAGATTACTGCATTCCTGACGAATGCTTGGGCGCAAAAAAAATGCCCTCACGCAAGGCAATGCGTAAAGGGCACATAGAAAAGTATCCATTTAAAGTATATCACATCGTTAAACCGAAAGGAAACAGAACAATGATTGAGTTAAAAATTGTAGTAGAAACAGCTAATGAATTAAATCAAGAAATCAAAGACCTATATCAATCCATCGTAGGCGCTCCTGTTAAAGAAGTAGAAAACTGGACAACTAATGATGTTAAACCAGTTAATGCGGAACCTGCTAAGAAGGAAACGCCTAAAGTGGAAGAACCTGCTAAAGTAGAAACTCCTAAAACTGAGGAACCTAAAGCGGAAGAACCGGTAAAACAAGAAGTTCCTAGCCTCGAGGCTACTCGTGAAGCAGTGAAAGACGTAATGGCCAAAGCTGCGGACAAGACGCAAGCTAAAACAGAATTCAAAGCCTTCTTAGATAGCATCGGTGCTGAAAAGGTTACATCCGCTACCGATGAACAACGTATTCAAATCATGGAATGGGTGGCTAGTCGTGGCTAAGAAACACGCCCTACTAGGTGCATCAAGTAGCGCTAGGTGGCTCGTATGTACGCCATCGGCAAGATTAGAAGCGATGTTCCCTGATGAACAATCGCCCTATGCTGCGGAAGGTACGATAGCACACGACCTGGCAGAATCAATTCTGCGCCATAAGCTGGAGGGCAAAAAGGCGCCTAAGCTTGATGACTACTCTACTGAAATGATAGAAGCCGTTAACCGATATGTTGACATCTGCGAAGAAAAGGTGAACGAGTCTCGCGCCCGTTCATCTGATGCGGAAGCCATGATTGAAGCACGGCTCGACTTCTCTAGGTGGGTACCTGATGGCTTTGGTACAGGCGATATGGTAATCGTAGCCGATGGAATCCTAGAAGTAATTGACCTGAAGTATGGTAAGGGCGTTCCAGTGAGTGCTATTGAAAACACACAAATGAGGCTCTACGCGTTGGGTGCTTACGACATAAACGAGTTCCTGTATGACGTTAAATCGGTCCGTATGACCATCGTTCAGCCAAGACTGGACAGCATATCTACCGATGAAATGGCCCTTGAGGAACTGCTTGATTGGGGCGAAGAAATAAAACCAATCGCGCAACGTGCCTTTCGTGGTGAGGGCGAATGTACGCCTTGCGATTACTGTAACTTTTGTAAAGCAAGGCACACCTGCCGGGCATTAGCCGATACTTGCCTTTCTGCTTTTTATAAGGATGGGGGCAAGCTCAATCAATTACTCACGGACAGCGAAGTATCTGACATCCTGGCGATGAAAGATTTAATCACGAAATGGATTAAAGGTGTTTACGACTTTGCCTACGAGAAAGCCTTATCAGGTGAAAAGCAATGGCCTGGATACAAATTAGTAGAAGGTACATCAAGACGTACTATCACGGATCCTGAGGCAGCGGCTAAAACATTACTTGATAATGGCTACAAGGAAGAAGACATTTTTAAACCGCGTGAACTCGAAGGTATCACGAATCTGCAAAAGGTTCTTGGTAAAAAGGGCATCGCAGAATACTTAGAGGCGTATATCGACAAGCCCGAAGGCAAGCCGACACTTGTTCCGGACAGCGATAAACGCCCCGCAATTAATACAGTTGAAACAATGATGAATGAATTTGATGATGAGGTATAAACACGATGAATAAAACAGTAACAGCGGTACTCGTGATTTCCGCGCTGGCTGTCAATGTAGCCGGCGCAACTAGCAATAATACAGTAGGTGGTACAGACAATACCATATCTACGAATTCTACTAGCTCAGCAGTATGGGGATTTCAAAATAACATCGACGCAAATAATGCGTTGGCGTTTGGCACCAATAATGCTGTAACTGGAGAAAACGGTTTCGCAGGTGGCAACAATGCTACTGCAGCAGGTCGTAATTCCTTCGCCTTCGGTAGTCATGCCGAGAGCTTGGTGGAGTACACCATAGCTATTGGCAACCAGGCTAGAACCGCGGCCTATGATAGCGTTGCCATAGGCAACGGTGCTTTCGTATCCGGTGAAAGCTCCGTGGCCTTTGGCAGGTCAAACAATGTGACGGGTGAAAACTCCGTTGCAGTTGGGGCCAACAATGGCACAGTATCCGGTGGTCAGTCCGCCATAGTAGGGTACAACAACAGGATAGGGTCCCAAAAGGAGCAGTTAGTGTTTGGTTCAAATTCCGAATCTAATGGCCAAGGCGCTCTCGTGTTCGGCACACACGCCAAGTCCTTAGCAACTGATGCCGTTGCTTTTGGTAATAATACAATCGCAGATCGTGCCAACTCCGTTGCCATCGGTACCAACGCGGTAACCGATGATGCGGTAGGTGTTGACGGTATCGACCTTAACGGTACACGTCACATCTTCGCAGGTGAGCAACCTGGCGCAGTGGTATCCTTTGGTTCCAAAGCTCGCACGGGTGCAGGTGGCGTGGCTCAGTATAACCGTCAACTCCAAAATGTGAGTGCCGGCAGAGTGGAAGCTGACAGTTTGGATGCTGTCAATGGTAGCCAACTCTTTGCAGCTTATGACGAGATTAATTCGTTGGGCACAAAGGTACGCACTAACACATCTGATATCAGCACTCTTCAAGCCACATCTGCTGACCATGAAGGCCGAATTACTGCACTTGAACAACGTACCTATAATATGGCCGGTGAAATTAACAACCGCATCAATGCAACCGAACAACGCATTAATAAATTGGGCGCATCTAGCGCAGCATTAGCTGGGCTCCATCCTTTGGAGTTCAACAGAAATGATAAGGTCAGTTATTCAATTAGCTATGGCCATTATCGTAACAGCAACGCCGTAGCCCTTGGGGTGTTCGCTAGACCTAATGAGCGTATCATGTTAGGCTTCGGAGCTACGTTAGGCGCTGAGAATCAATACAATGTAAGCGTTTCTTTTAAAACAGGAAAGGGCGCGGACTACGTAGCGGAAGCCAAGGATGCCCAAAGCCGTATTTCTAAACTAGAAGCACTAGTAGCGAAGCTATTGGCCGAGGTTGAAAAATGACCTCTGTACGGGCTATCGCAAAAGAGCTCTACGAACGAGGGCACTACCTCGACGAGCTTTATCAAATTACTATCGCATACGCTACTAGCCTGTGGACAAGATATCAGACGCTCGATGCAAAAAGAACAGCTATCGAGAAGCGATATATAGAAAAATATCCACCACCTTATGATGGTGAGGTTCCATATGTACTAGATGATACGTGGATTTGGCTCGATGACGATTGCATTGCAATTGAAGATGAATTAGATGAATTGTTTAATACAGTAATAGGGTTTGATTATGAACATGACCCATTTAAGAAATAAGGAGACAGTAACATGGCTAAATTAACAACTGGTGTAGTAAGACTTTCTTATGCAAATATCGCTTCCCCTCGTAAAAACGACGACGGCAAAGCAAAATATAGTTCCCAAATCATTATCGATAAAACAGATAAGAAGACTATCAAAGCTTTCGAACGTGCGATTGAAGAACTTAAAGCGGATCCGAAAGCAGTTGCTAAGGTAGAAGGCAAAGCTGCATACCTCAAATTGAACTTACGCGACGGCGATACTGACGAAGCAGTAGTTGACCAACCGGAAACATACGCTGGTAAATACTTCATTAACGCGAACAGCGATAAGCAACCTATCGTATTTAATCGTGAAAAAATCAAGATGGACGATTTTGATATCGAAGAAGAAATCTACTCTGGTGTATATGCACAGGTTGCACTTTCCGTTTTTGCTTACAACTTCAACGGCAAGAAAGGCGTAGGCTTTGGTCTAAATGGTATCCGTAAAGTCAAAGATGGCGAACGCCTAGGCGGTGTACATGTATCTGCTAATGACTTCGGCGACGACGATTTAGGCGACCTAGACGATGACGACGATTTAATCTAAGGAGGCAATTATGGAGCTCAGTATTGATGTGGAAACCTATTGCGCCTGCCCTATTAAATATGGGGCGCAGCGATATGTTGACGATACAACATTTGAAATACTGCTCTTTGCCTATAGCTTTGATGATGAACCCGTCGAAGTAATTGATATGACAAAGAATCCACTACCCGAAAGGGTGGTGGACGCTTTGTATAATAAGGAAATTACAAAGACAGCGTTCAATGCAGCGTTTGAAATGCTATGCCTAAAAAAGTACTTCCCTGATGCGGACTACACGAATTGGGAATGTACCTCTGTGCTAGCGTTATACTGCAGCTTACCTGCAAGCCTTGATAATGTATCCAAGGCTTTGAAATTAGGAGAGGCTAAGGATTCACGGGGTAAACGATTGATTCAATTCTTTTCTGTTCCACGTAAGCCTACTAAGACGAATCCTAAGACACGAAATATGCCCGAGGATGCACCGGATAAATGGGCTGAATTTATTGAATACAACCGGCAGGACGTAGTGGTTGAAAAGGCCATTCGTAAACGCCTGCTTTCATTGAAACCGCCTGCCATTGAACATGAGTATTGGCTACTAGATCAAGATATCAATTGGAGAGGCGTAAAGGTAGATATGGACCTCGTCGACGCTGCCCTTCAATGTAATGATGAAATAGTAGAAAAGGCCACCGCATCATCGGCACGACTAACAGGGCTAGATAATCCCAATAGTACGTTGCAACTTAAGGATTGGCTGTCAAATCGCCTTGGCTATGAAGTCGAGACTATGCGAAAAGACGATGTATCAAATCTACTGTTACAGGATATTCCTTCCGATGTGCGTACCGTTCTAAAGAACCGGCAAGTCCTGGGCAATTCTTCAATTAAAAAGTACTTGGCCATGAAAAATGCAGTATGTTCCGATGGTCGTATCCACGGCATGCTTCAGTTTTACGGAGCCATGAGAAGCGGACGATGGGCGGGGCGTGTAGTGCAACTACAGAACCTCCCTCGTAATTACCTAGAAGATTTAGACACAGCCAGGGAAGTTCTTAAAAGTAGAGATGTAGAATTGCTAGACCTACTTTATGGAAACCCTGGTGATGTGATTAAGCAACTCATTCGTACGGCTCTTGTAGCCGAAGAAGGGCACCGCTTTATTGTAGCCGACTTCAGCGCTATTGAGGCACGTGTAATTGCTTGGCTCGCTCACGAGCAGTGGCGACAGGATGTATTTGCACAAGGTGGCGACATCTACTGCGCATCCGCGTCTAGTATGTTCCACGTACCAGTCGAGAAGCACGGCGTAAATGGGCACCTTCGACAAAAGGGGAAGGTTGCAGAACTGGCACTGGGCTATGGTGGTGGCGTAGGGGCCATGAAATCGATGGATTCAAAAGGGGAAATTCCAGAATCAGAACTTCCCGGTATCATCGAAGCATGGCGGCAAGCTAGTCCACGCATCACGAGATTTTGGAAAGATGCGGATACTGCAGCCAAGAAAGTCGTAAAGACTGGCGAACCTGTACGAATTAGACAAGGTAATATTCGATTCTTTAAATCTAAAGGATTTATGTTTATCGAGTTACCGTCCGGACGTAGGCTTGCCTATGCAAGACCTAGAATAGGGCTCAACCGGTTCGGTAGTGAATCGATTGAGTATGACGGCATGGATCAGGTTAAGAATACATGGGGCAGGGTCGAAACCTACGGCGGAAAGCTCGTCGAAAACATTGTACAAGCCGTTGCAAGAGATTGCTTGGCCGCATCAATGCTAAGACTGGCAAAAGCAGGATACAAGATTGTAGCCCATATCCACGATGAAGTGGTTATCGAAGCACCTATAGGTGAAGGCAGTTTAGATGAAGTAATAGATATTATGTGTAAACCTGAGCCCTGGAATGAGGGCCTCATATTAAACGCAGCAGGGTTTGAAAACCCGTATTACATGAAAGACTAGGAGGAAGTCATTATGATTAACAAAGAACAAATTAAACAACAACGCGAAGCCATTGATAGCTTATACGAATTAGTAAAAAACGCGCCTGCTAGTGAACGTAAAGACGCAGCTATGGCGTACTGTGAAGGTTGTATTGCTGCTTGTGATTTGGGTCTTAAAGTACTCAACGGTAAGAAAGTAGAAGCACCTAAGGCTGAGGAGACTCCAAAGGCAGAAGAGCCTACGGTTACGGAAGAACCGACAGAAAAACCAAAACGTAAACGTACTTCTAAGAAGAAAGAAGAACCTGTGGAAGAAACATTGCCTGTAGTTGATGAAGCACCGGCAGAAGAAGACGATTTAGACGATTTGTTATAAGAAAGAGGTTAGCGCCTTATGAAGGTATTATTTAGTTTGTCAGTCAAAAAGCTGTATGTCCTAGTACGGCGCAAGCAAGTGAACTCTTGGTCACCTGCTGTACATTACCACGTAGATTGCGGGCAATCCTTTGCCTGCTTGTGGCCTTCCGTGTCATCCGGTATGGGCAAAATCGTAGACCCCTATATGTCAAATGAGTTTTATTGCCCGCAATGTGGTGAACTCATTCACACAAATGATGATTGTGTTGCTGAGGTTTCGAGTAATGATAATATTCCGCTTGATATTGAACTTTCAATCATCGATAGGGGATCAATATTAGACGTTAAATTCGACTACCACACAGTGTATGTCGATAATGATATGCAGTCGATTTACCCCGGATACAAACCGCATCTTATCGACATATTGCGTTTTGATTTTAAACAAGGAAAAGTATTCCTTGTTCAAAAGAAACGCACTCGTGCCGATATAGTATCTGAAATCGAGCCTAATATATCGTGCTTTTATTCAAAGTCATTACCCTTACGATGGCTTGTAACAACTCCAAATTGTCGATTAGCGGAGCATAAAAACGAGCTAAAGACTTTTGCCAAAGTGCTAAAGGAAGCCTATTTTACTAAGTTATCTAAAAAAGTAGGCTACAGAGTTAAGGCTATTAGGCAGGGTGTTTTATTATCAGCCAAATATGGGGCCCTTGATAATTTGCTCCATAACCTAATTTGGAAAATGCACACACCGGATGCGCCCGCTCTTAATGATACATTAGTTAAAGACTATGACACCTATTTTGGGCCTTTCGGTTCTGACAAGGTGTGTACTTCAAGTATTACTGAGTTAACAAGCACCGGTACACCATTTATTAAAGCTCTAATACAGCTTTATGAATTACCAGATAAGCGCTGGGTTCGAAGATTACTGTCAATACGTCCTTTCTTTTATGTGAAAGTAATTAAGACGGCCAGCAAGATATTCAAAAGCATGGATTATCAAAAGGCCTTTACAGACCTCGTAGCAGAGGAAGGTGGGGGGACAGGATATATTCAATCGTGGCCAATATGGAATAGCGAACAGACCTTGCTTATGTTTACAAAGTTCCTATCTATCATGATGCACCAATACGGTGAGCGGCGTACTCTATTGTTCATTAAAAACGCCGATTCTTATTCCGAAATTAAAGATACATCTGATATGTATCTTAGATTATCAAGAAGCAAAAAGAAAGAAGTTTGGGCTAGACGAATTCAAATTAAAGACCTGCATGACGAGATTGTGTGCTTATCTAAATTTGAAGAAGCCGAAAACTTACCAGTGCAACAGAGCTTACGCCATAAAAAGTTAGCAGATTCAGTTGAAGGGCTAACTTTCAATGTGATCAAGTCAACGCACGGCATCATCCGATTAGGCGTGCAATTGAATAATTGTGTTGGTACTTATGTCGATAAGGTAAAAGCTGGAACGTGTGCTATAGTAGGCGTCTATAAAAGTGACAAGCCTGTTGCATGTATTGAAGTTAATCCTAGCAAGGATACAGATAACTTCATTGAAATACATCAGGCCAAGTTAAAAAATAACAGATGTGTTAGTGATAACCACGACGTTAATTATGCTGTATGCCAATGGGTTAAAAAGCATAAATTACAAGTACCCCAATTTATAAGAGACATCCAATTTGCGAAGGGAGGAGCGATGTAATATGGATACAAATATCATCATAGCTACGGGCAGAAATCGCTCCGCCCGTAGCTGGAAGTCTCAAAAAATGACTTGGAGTGCGTTGGCCAACAAATTATCCACGCCAACAGTAACCAATGAAACGGCAGCTGAATACGTTAAAATGCCTAAGGACGAAAAGGGCCGAAGGAAAGATGTGGGCGGTTTCGTAGGTGGCTATATTCCCAATAATGGTAGACGAGTTAGAGGGGAAGTCAAAGAAAGATATTTGATTACTCTTGATGCGGATTCACCTAGCGAGGATTTCATTTCAAATCTTGATTTGGAACTAGGTGATATGGAATACGTGCTGTATAGTACGCACAGCCATACCCCTGACAATCCGCGATACCGCGTCATCATTCCTACTGATAGAGTGATGGCACCTGATGAATACCAGGCGGTATCAAGACGCATTGCCGATGATATTGGTATTGAATCCTTCGATTCCTCAACGCATCAAGCGGAGCGCCTTATGTATTGGCCAAGTTGCCCTAAAGATGTTGCGTATGTATACCAACATAATGAAGGTAAGCTTATTTCAGTCGATACGTATTTGAGTACCTACAGAGACTGGCGTGATACGAGCCTTTGGCCAACATCAAGTAAGGAGTCACAGATTCGCCTTGATGCGGCTAAAAAGCAAGGTAATCCATTAGAGAAAAAAGGCCTACTGGGTGCATTTTGTAGATGTTACAGTATCACAGAAGCGATACATAAGTTTCTACCAGATGTCTATGCGCCAACGCAGCACGAGGACCGGTACACGTATACAGAAGGCAGCTCAGTAGCAGGCCTAGTTATCTACGATAATGACACGTTTGCTTACTCGAACCATGCAACAGACCCTATCAGTGGTAAGCTCGTCAATGCGTTTGACTTAGTACGCATTCACTTATTTGGTGCCGAAGATGCTGACGTGGATCCACGCACCAAAGTAACAGACCTTCCGAGCTATAAGGCAATGCTTGATTTTGTTAATGAAGACGGCGCTGCGCCTGTACTGCTCGATAAGGAACGCATGGCGGATATGGAGTTTGAGGATATCACGGACGAGGAGGAAGACTTCCTTGAAAAGCTCAAACGTGACCGCCGTGGTACACCTGAATCAGATGTATTCAACTGCTTGATTGTTCTTAAATATGACCCGGCGTTAAAAGGTAAAATTCGTCTTGACGAATTTGCGCACCGCCTAGTGGTGATTGATGGTTTGCCGTGGCGTGGTAAGGACGAGACGCCATACTGGACTGATACAGATGATGCCTGCTTACGCAATTATTTTGCTACGAAATACCTTATCAAAGGTAAAGGCATTATCGATGATGCCTTACAGGAAGTCACGCAAACCAACAAATTCCACCCAGTGCGAGAGTACCTAACGGGGCTAACCTGGGACGGTGAATGTAGAGTTGATACCCTTTTCATCGACTACATCGGTGCCGAGGATACCGAATACATCAGGGCCGTTACACGTAAATGGATGTGTGGCGCTGTTGCGCGTGTTATGGTGCCTGGTATCAAGTTCGATACGGCTATCGTATTATATGGTGCGCAGGGCTTAGGGAAATCCCTTATCTTAGAACGCTTAGGCCGTAAATGGTTCAATAATTCGTTGGTTGATATTAAGACAAAAGATGCCCTTGAGCAAATCCAGGGCTCTTGGATTAATGAACTCGCGGAACTCGCGCCCACCTACAAGAATGATAATGAAATTGTAAAAGCCTTTATTAGCCGTACATCCGACCGGTTCAGGTCACCTTATGGCAGACGCACCGAAGAGTACCCTCGCCAGTGTGTATTCGCGGGTTCTACTAATAATCTCATGTTCCTTAAAGACCGTACAGGTAACCGCCGATTCTGGCCAATTACAGGCGATAAAGATCGTAAGACGAAAAACGCCTGGGACATAACGCAAGATGACATCGACCAATTATGGGCGGAGGCTTATTATTACTGGTCTAATGGTGAATCCTTAGTACTCGAGGGGGAACTTGAGGAAGAGGCTTTAAGAATCCAATTATCACACACCGAAGGTGGTGAACTCGTAGGACTCATTGAAGAATACCTTGAGATGTTATTACCTGAAGATTGGGAGTCGCTAGATATCTTTGATAGACGCGATTATATCAGGAACTATGGCGATGACGATCATTGTGGTTCAGTGCAGCGGGAGCGGGTGTGCGCCCTTGAGATATGGTGTGAAGTGATGGAGGGGGACAGGAAGAACCTGCAGAACGCAAAGGCCAGAGAAATCATTGATATCTTGCAATCCATAAAAGGGTGGAGCCCTTATTCAAAGAGCGTTGGTAAAATGCGATTTGGAAAGATGTATGGCGTGCAAAGAGCGTTTATTAGGGAGGACAGTACACTCCAAAATAAGGCAAAAATGATAGTTAAAAATCGTAAATAATCGTGTTGCCGATTAGCTAATTTTTAAGTATCGAAATACATCGAAATAGTTTTTATACAAGACTATACATCGATATGTTTTGATATAGCGAAAATAATCGGCAACGGCAACACGTGTGGCAACAAAATCGGCAACACGTGTTGTGTAGTTGTTGTCTATCTTAATTGCAATTTGTTGCCGATGTTTTCTATTATTTACTATTAATTAAAAATAATAAATATATGAATAAGTGCTTGTATACGTATACACGCAAAAAACGCAAATACGCGTATATATATATGTGAGAAAAAAAAACAAAACATCGGCAACACAACCCCGATGAAGCCAGATTTTATATAGGCTGAGGCCTGTTGCCGATTATTTATTGAGAATGGAGTGAGAGAATGGAAAAAGACATCGAGCGTTGGTTGGGAAATCAACTCAAAAATCTGGGGTGCATATATATGAAATTCGTATCGCCGGGAAATGATGGCGTGCCTGACAGGATTATAATCTTACCGGGTGGCCTAGTCGTGTTCGCTGAACTAAAGGATGAGAAAGGGCGATTAAGACCCAACCAACGCGTGCAGATAGAACGAATGCGAAAGCTGGGCGCTAGTGTTTCCGTAGTTACCGGCAAATTAGGGGCTACATTGTTTGTTGATGATATAAGAAGGGCGATTCATGAACTTTCATCCACACGATTATCAAAAGATAGCAATTCAAAGAATCATTGACCATACACATTATGGGCTGTTACTTGATATGGGCTTAGGCAAGACAATTTCTACACTAATCGCTATCGAGCAGCTAATGTATGACCAATTCGATATTAAAAAAGTGCTTCTTATCGCACCTAAAAAAGTAGCAGAATCGACTTGGACGCAAGAGGCTAACAAATGGAATGAAACAAGCTGTTTGAAGATAGCATCTGTGCTAGGTCCTGAAAAGGACCGCATCAAAGCCCTTCAAAGTGATTCTGATATCTATGTGATGAATCGTGAGAATGTGCAATGGCTGTATGAGTATTATCATAAGAAGCCGTTCCCTTTTGACATGCTTGTCATCGATGAAAGTTCATCGTTTAAGAATCCGCAGGCCAAACGGTTTAAGGCTATGCGTAAGATGAGGCCTTTCTTCAAACGAGTAGTGATTCTAACAGGCACGCCGGCACCGAATACATTAATGGATGTATGGGCGCAGATGTACCTGCTAGATGGCGGGGACCGATTGGGTAAAACAATTACCGAATATCGTACTCGGTATTTTACGCCAGATAAAACAAACGGGCATATCGTGTATAGCTACCGATTACTGCCCGGCGGAGATACCGCGATATTTGGTAAGATGCAAGATATCTGTATGAGCTTAAAAGCTAAAGACTACCTAACATTGCCAGAACGTATCGAGAATGTAATCACGGTAGAAATGAATCCCAAAGAATGGGCGCTTTACAAAGAAATGGAACGTGATCATGTCTTAAGCTTGGTTGCTGATGACGATGTAAGTGCACTCAATGCCGCATCCTTGGCCGGTAAATTATTACAACTGGCCAATGGGGCCGTCTATACCGATGAAGGTGAAACAATTATCGTCCACGATGAAAAGATTGAGAGGTTAAAAGAATTAGTAGAAACGAATGACGGTAAACCGATGTTAGTATTCTACAATTTCAAGCATGACCTACAAGCGATTAAAGAGGCCTTTCCGAAAGCGGTTGAATTAAAGACTGACGATGATGTAGCTGAGTGGAACAAAGGAAACATTCAAATGTTACTGGCCCATCCCGCGTCGGCTGGATACGGTTTGAACTTACAAGCAGGTGGCAACATCATCGTGTGGTATGGGCTAACTTGGAGCCTAGAACAATATCAACAAGCTAACGCAAGACTTCATAGGCAAGGCCAAACGCAACCAGTCATTATTAATCATCTAGTAACAAAAGGCACGATGGACGAGCAAGTGATGAAAGCGTTAGAGCGAAAGGAAGTAGGGCAAGATGCACTACTTGAAGCCATTAAATATCGTAAAGAGTTGTACAAGGAGTAAAGTATCATGCAAAAAAAATGCAGAAAGTGTGGCACGAAGTTTACGGTTAAAACTTCAGAAGATTATTGTCCAGAGTGCATGGAAGTTATGACGCCTCCGCCGACCGGTACTAAATTAGAAGTTAGGGAGTGTGAAGGTTGCGGAGAGCTATTTGAATATTTTAGAAAGCCACAGGGCAGGCCGCGTAAATATTGCCCTGATTGTGCAATTAAATTCTGTCATAAATCCAAGAAGGAAGTTGAGGAGGAAGCAAACATGACTACAGTAGACAGTAACAAGACAGAAGATAGACAGAAGGAAGAAGCTGTTCAAGTACCAACTGCTGAGCATATGAATAAGATGTATGGCAATATTGAACATGATGCCGTAAATCATCCATCGCATTATACGAGAGGTAAAATCGAGGTGATTGACTTTATCGAAGATCAACAGCTTCCCTACCATCTTGGCAATGTTGTCAAATACATCGCACGTGCTGGGTACAAGGGTGATAAACTCGAAGACTTAAAAAAAGCACGGTGGTATTTGGATAGATACATCAAAGAGGTGATGGGGAATGGAACACTTTAAGCAAGGGGATTGCGTATTAGTATCAAATGACCACAAGCATTGGCACCATAGGCACTTCTATCGTATTGATGATGTATGGGGCGGTACCGGTAAGGCGCTTGTGTATGCCGAGGGTAAAAGTCCATGGACGGTGAGCCGTAAGCACGAGGACCAATACAAACTGTACGAGATATGGAGATATTGCAAGGGGGGGCGAAAGAGTGACCGATAAAGAGTACATGCAACAAATATTACGAATTGATGACCGCATAGATTCCATTAAGCGTGATATCGAGGCCCAAATAGAACGTAAGGCGGATACCTTGTCCGCCACGGACTATAGCAAGGATAGGATATCCGGCGGGCATTGCGGCGATTTATCAGGTATAGTAGCTGGTATTGAGCAATGTGTCGAACTGCAACGAAAGGAAATAGAAAGGTTAAAAGCCATTAAATCAGAAGTCCGTTGGGTGATTAGCCAAGTACGGCCGAATGAGTTGGCGGTCCTACTGACTGAGCGATACGTACAGGGGAAGAGTTGGAAAGAGCTAGCAGGTATCTTATTCTATAGCGAGGCAAGGGTACGCGGCGAGCTACACGACAGGGCCCTAGTAGAGGTAGGACGTATACGTGCTAGATTGAAATAGCGTGGACAATACAAAACGATACAAAACGATACATCGACATGTGGTATACTGTAGGTGTGAAAGTTGGGAAACTTCACAGGAAGTGAATAAGAAAAGGACGCCAGATGTACTTGGCGTCCTTTTGTATTATGCAGGTTTAATCAATATCATCATAGGGGGGGGGGTACCTGTTCGTAATGCAAATGTAATCCTTTCAAATAACAAACTATACCAAAATAAATTCGCGACACCTTTGAGATGTTTTAGACCAAAAATAGCCTTGTTTAACTACAACCAATACATAATGTAAGAGATTTCCTTGAGTACTTAACTATAACAAATTACTACCATCCTATGGTGATATTGATTAAGCCTACAAATAAAATAGAATCTAACTGCCAATAGAAAGGAGCGAATAGTATGACAGATATTACTTGCCATATTAAAGATTGTTTACATAACAAACGTAATAAGTGTACTGCTAATGCTATTGTCCTTGGCAGTAAAGGTAATTGTAAAGCCAAAGCCTTTGCTAAAGATATGATGAAACATTCACGCAAACAGCACTGGCGAGGGGGCATGTATGGGGGCTAGGGCCTCAGCCCCAATAGGGGGCCTTAAAGGTACTCCAAACAAAAAATATTTTCCGTGGGTCATCCGAACCCCGCGGAATAGCTAGTTAGTTATTTTTCCGAACTGCTGTTCGGCTTCAAAAATGGTCAACTTTTGAAAGGAGGCGAGACTGTGACGAACGTAACAATCGTTGACGAATTAGTATCATCTAAAATTGTGGCAAAAGTACTCGGAATCAGCTCTCGACGAGTTCAGCAGTTGACCGAGGACGGCATATTCGAAAAGGAAAAACGAGGACAGTACAATATTGCGAAAACAGTACAAGCATTTGTTGCGTATAAGACGGGAGAAAGTAAACTCGAAAAGAAAGCACGTGAAGGAGGGTACGACGCAGAACGAACTTTGTTAACTCGAACTAAACGAATGATTGAAGAAAACAAACTGAAGATCATGAATGGAGAATTGCACCGCTCGAACACAGTTAAAGCCGTAATGAATCGAATGTTGAATAACTTTAAAAGTAAGCTCCAGGCGTTGCCACTAAAGGCAGCACCTAAAGTGTTAGGTGAGACGAATCTGTTAGTCATTCAAGATACGCTTCTCGATGAAGTTAATGAATGCTTAACAGAATTGTCTGAATATGACCCTAACATGTTCCACGATGAGTCCGATGATATCATCGTAGATGACGACGAGGCAGGTGAAGGTGATTGAAACACACATGCAACCTGTTCAAAGGATTGGCCAGTGTATTAAAGCCGCCGCCAAAGTTTACTGCGTCGGAATGGGCGAACGCTAATGTGGTGCTTTCTACAGAGGATAGCGCTGAACCAGGGAAGTATTCCACCGATAGGGCGCCTTATCAAAAGGAAATGCTTGATGCGGTGAGTGACCCCGATGTTGAAAAAGTAGTATATATGACAGGCTCGCAAATTGGTAAAACCCAGCTCATTAAAAATGTGTTGGGTTATTTTATTGATTACTTTCCATCACCAATTATGTTCATGCAGCCTACAAAAGATATAGCTAAAGAGTTTTCTAAAACTCGTATTGCTCCCTTTATTCGTGATACGAAAGTGCTTAACGATAAAATGGCCGATGTAAAATCTCGGGACAGTGGCAATACGGTGCTAAATAAGACCTTTCCTGGCGGTTACCTAACATTAGTAGGGGCGAACGCCCCAGCAGATTTGGCATCTAGGCCAATTCGTGTATTACTAGCAGACGAAATTGACCGATACCCTGCATCAGCAGGGACGGAAGGTGACCCTTTGAGCCTAGCAGAAAAGCGTACTAATACGTTCTACAATAGAAAGCACGTGTACGCATCTACGCCATTGGCCAAAGGTACCAGCCGGATAGAGAAATTGTATCTAGGTGGTACGCAAGAAGTATGGCACATTAAGTGCCCGGCTTGTGGCGAATACGTGTATCCTTCCTGGGATAAATTCCACGCAGACGAGGATACAGGCAAGTACTACTTGGCCTGTGATCACTGCGGAACGCTATCAGAGGAGTTCGAATGGAAGAAACTGTATCGAGAGGGCAAATGGATTGCAGAAGCGCCGGAAAATTTAAAGAAGTACAATTGCCGAAGCTTTCACATGAATGCGTTTGGCTCGCCTTGGGCATCCTGGGGGAAACTTCAAGATAAATACGAAGAGGCGACTAAACTCGGCACGGCTGGCGTTAAGACGTTCTTCAATACTGAAATGGGTATTCCTTATGAAGAGGATACAGAAACGCTGCAATCGGAAGAACTTTACGAACGCAGGGAGGACTACGGAGCGGAGCTACCGGACGGAGTACTACTCTTAACCTGTGGCGTCGATACACAGGACGACCGCTTAGAGTGTGAAATCGTCGGCTGGGGGAAAGATTATGAGAGCTGGGGTATACAATACTTCAGATTATATGGAGACCCTGCTTACGACGCCGTATGGAAAGAATTAGACGATATTATTTTAAATCGTACATGGTCTTATGCCGATGGTAGAAAAAGGGGCGTATCAGTTACGTGTATTGACTCTGGCGGTAGTAAGACCCAATCGGTATATAAGTACTGCTCAACTAGATGGCATAAGCGCGTGTACCCTATTAAGGGTGTAGGCGGTGCAGGTAAAGACCTGATTGACGGCTTGCCTACTAAGCTGAAAAAGTACAAAACTAAATTATTTAAGCTTGGCGTAGATACAGGCAAGGAACAAATTTACAGCGACCTGAATCAAGAAAAAGGTCAACCAAGGTATTGCCATTTCCCTAAAGATCATGAAAAAGGGTATGGGAAGAAATACTTCGAGGGCCTATTAGCAGAAATGAAAGTGTCTAAATTAGTTAATGGCCACTTCAAAGAGCAATGGGTACTGCGCCCAGGGCGTAAAAGAAATGAACCATTTGATATTAGAAACTATAATCAAGCTGCTATTGCTATTATGAATCCAAACTTCGATGCATTAGAGGCTCGGAATAGTAAGGAAGAGTATACGCCGTATCAGAATACGACGCGAGTAGTGAAAGCGGGCGATGCACCGAAGAAACGAACGAGACGACGCGTAAGAGGAGGAGGAATACGATTATGACAATCCTACAAAGGATTATGGAAGAATTAAATATTCGTGAAGTACACGAAATACCTACCGCTCTAACAAAGGCGTTGCTAGATTCGAATACATGTTCGGTACTTTTAAAGGCGATACAGCCTTACTATTCGTATGAAGCGTTACTTGCTGAATTTGAAGAACATAGCGCGGATAGAAAAAATTATATGCAAGATTACACACCACAATGTGTGCTAGATATAATTGGAGGCATTACCCCTGGCGGTGATGTTCGCGACGTGTGCGCAGGAATAGGCGGATTGTCTTTGGCTAAATTTAAGTCGGATAATACCGTAACACTAAGGCTCGAAGAGTATTCAAAGAATGCGATAGCGTTTATGTTGTTTAATCTACTAATAGCTAATATCGATGCGGAAGTAGTAGAGAAGAACGTTCTTACAGGTGAAGAGCTTGCGTACTATAAAGTGGAATCCGCAGCATCTGGCTTTGGCCAAGTAGCTAAAGTAGATATGCTAGGAAGTAAAAAATATGACACCGTGATTAGCAATCCGCCATATAGTCAATCTTGGATTCCACAAATGGATGAACGCTTTGAGGGCTATAAATTAGCCCCAAAGAGTAAAGCCGATTTTGCTTTTATACTTGACGGACTTTATTCGTTAAATGCTTCTGGTACAGCAGCCTTTATCCTGCCGCATGGTGTATTATTCAGAGGGCAAGCAGAAGGCGATATACGGCGTAAGCTGATTGAGGATAATCTGCTTGATGCGGTCATTGGACTGCCTTCTAATCTGTTTACGAATACAGGGATACCTGTGTGTATATTGGTATTTAAGAAAAATCGCACTAACAAAGACGTATTATTTATCGATGCACAAAAAGACTTCGTTAAGCACAAAAATAAAAATATAATGACCGCCGAACAGGTGGAAAAAGTCATTAAAGCCTATAAGGAACGAGCCGATATAGAGCGCTATTCTAGTAACATTAGCATGTCTACTATTTTAGACAATGACTATAATCTGAATATTCCCCGCTACATTGACAGCTTTGAACCGGAAGAAATACCAGATGCGGTACAGCTTGCTAAGGACTTAAACGAAATTAATCGAGAAAGTCGGACGTTGGGCTTAGAAATTGCGGAGATGTTGAAGCAATTAGTTTGTACGGATCCTGGCGCGCAGAAAGAGCACGATGAATTTGTAAAAGAATTTACAGAGTTTTTGGTATCCTCTGATAGCGCGTGTACAGTTGAGGAGCAAGAGGCCGTGATAAAAAAAATAGAAGATGTTAAAAAGTATTTACTTCAAAAGATGTTTGTGTAATGTTAAAAAATTACAAGAAAATTAAAATTGAGGAAGCAGCTGATATACTGGGACGACCTAAGAAGAATCAAATATATCCGGAGGGCTGCATTTGCTTACAGGTATCTGCTAGTAAAGGTGAATTGCTATATCTAAAAGAAGCGCAACAAGTTGATGCTAAATATGTAGTGATTCAACCACGAAACGTAATCCCCTATTATTTATATTTGGTAATAGAAAAGGCAATGCCTGAATTTTTATATAAATATAAGCAAGGCCTAAATATATCGGCTCACGATATCAAACATATGGAGATATTGTGCCACACGGATGTGGAAACGCAGGCTTTAATAAGCATGATGTTCCAATCTATGCATGGCACAAGTCTAAGCGCTCAATATGGGCGCTTTTTTAATGCGTGAAAGGAGGTGAAAGGATGGCAGAATGGACAATATATGAGGCAAAAGAGCACTTACAAGCCTGGCTAGAAGCGGATTTAGCGCTGGCAACAGGCAAAGAGTACACCATTGGTAATCGTCGGTTAACTCGTGCGAATGTGCAAGAGGTGAAAGACCGCATCAACTTTTGGCGTAATGAAGTAGCAAGGCTTGAGAATAGACCTCGACGTCGTGCATATCGTGTCATTCCGCGTGATATATGAGTAAACGCAAAAAGCAGTTTATGAAAACCGCAGCGGGCAGGCACAAAGCAACACAGTATTCTGGGAGTAAAACAAACTCAGGCTATTCAAATCACGGCGCTAACAGTTTTAAGTCTAGCGCAAAAGGATACCTGGTTAACTCTCAAGATGCAAGGCATGATATCGATGCTAACTTTAGGATGCTACGGGCAAGGTCTGTAGACCTACAACAAGGTACACCAATTGCAGCTGGCGCACTGAAGACGAATAAAACCAATGTTATTGGACCGGGCCTAAGGTTTAAAGCCAATATCCGTTATGAGGAACTCGGCCTAACGTTTGACGAGAAGAACGCTTGGGAACGTAAGACCGAACGTGAATTTGCAATGTGGGCCAAGCACTGCGATGCGCGTGAACAGACCGATTTCTACGGAATTCAGGCTTTAGTGTATTATGAAAAGCTATTATACGGCGATTCATTTGTAAATTTACCGTTATTGCTTAATCAAACGGATAAGAACCCTTACCCATTGCGATTGCAGATTGTTGAATCGATTCTTGTGGCTTCTCCGCCTAAATATATAGGGCGTGAAGAAGATGAGAATAACGATGTCATTCATGGCGTTAAGTTCAATAAATATGGCGCAGCCGTTGGATTCTACGTATTAAATAAGCTGTACAACTCTTTTAACGATGATCATGACTACACATATATTCCGAAGTACGGAACACAAACCGGACGGCGGAATATCATCCAGGTTATGACAATTGAGCGAAGCGGCCAGTTGCGTGGTATTCCAATATTGTCTCCAGTAATTGAGGACTTGAAAGTTCTTAGTCGGTACAATGATGCGGAGGTTATGAAGGTATTAGTTAATGCCTTGATGGCAATCTTCATCGAATCGGAAGCACCGGACGATATGTCACTCGGGACTGCTATTGACGAAGATGATCAAGTGGATGCCGAAAGCGATGAAACAATCGAATTAGGTAATGGTACCGTAAATGTGTTGGCGCCGGGTGAAAAGGTGAATGTGGCCGAAAAAACGCCAATACCTTCGAGCTTTGCTGATTTTACATCGTCTCTTATTAGTCAGGTAGGTGCGGCGCTAGAAATTCCCTATGAAATATTAGTTAAGCACTTTGGACAAAGTTACTCTGCATCAAGGGCGGCGTTACTCGAATATTGGAAGTCTGTTGAAACGCAACGTGCCGAATTTATTACTCAATTTTGCAATCCTATTTACGAGGAATGGCTTACAATGGCTATTCTATTAGGTCGCATTGACGCACCAGGTTTCTTTGATGATCCAATCATCCGAGAGGCGTGGCTAGGTGCCGAGTGGTATGGCCCTTCGCAAGGCCAATTAGACCCACAGAAGGAAGCTACTGCAGCAGAAATTCGTGTTAAGAATGCATTTAGTACTCGTGCTAAGGAGGCGGCAGAGCTTACAGGCATGGATTATGAAAATGAAATCTTACCACAACGTATTCGAGAACACCAATCTATGGATGAAGGAGGCTTGTTGAATGAACAAGGACAACAAATTTCAGTTCAAAATTCGAACTCCGCTAAATCTGATTCAGGAAGCGGAGACGATTGACGTCGATATTTACGGCGTAGTCACGAACGGGGCCAGTTATTGGGACGAGGATACAGGCGTTTCTAACGTATTATCACAACTCCAAGGCTTGGATCCGTCTCAAAACATCGTATTACATGTTAACTCTGTAGGCGGTGAAGTATCTGCAGGCGTTACAATCTACAACCGATTGCGCGCCTTGAAAAATAAAAAATCTGTTATCATCGAAGGCCTAGCGGCATCCATTGCTTCTATTATTTCAATGGCAGGTGATGAAATTCATATGGCTCTGGGTAGTGAAATGATGATTCATAACCCTAGCTCGTATGCATTTGGTGAAGCGGATGATTTTGAAAAAGCCGCAGAATCGTTACGTAAAACAAAAGAAAACCTTATCGATATTTACGAAGCACGCACAGGGCTAACTCGTGAAGAAATCGCAACCATGATGGATGATGAAACTTGGTTAACAGCAAGGGAAGCATTGGAGAAAGGGTTCTGCACAAGTGTAGATGAATCCTTGCAAATGGTTGCCTGCCGTAAAGGCACTGACTTAATTGTCAATGGCTTACCGATGAGTATGGATGTGCTCAAAGGGTTGCCTGTTGATAAATATGAAGAGAAAGGAGAGGAACCAATGGAAGTAACTGCTGAATTGTTACGTACAGATTATGCGGACGTATATGATGAAGTATTTAATGCGGGCGTTGCTGCTGAACGTGCACGTTTACAAGCCCTTGATGGAATTAATAACGAAGCACGCGCAGAGGTAATCAATCGTGCAAAATATGAAACATACGCTACTGTTCAAGATGTAGCTGTTGAATTACTCAATATGCCACAACCAGAACAACCAACTAATCAATTACAGCAATTAATGCAAGATGCTAACAATGCATCTAATCAAGTTGACACGGTCCCTGGTCAAGTGCTTGACGAGGATATCGATGATTCCGAAAAAACAATGCAAATTGTTGATCGTGTAATGAAAGCACGCAATAAGAAATAAGGAGGGCAGACAATATGCCATACGTGGAAGAACAAAAGTTAGAGTATAAACCTCTAATTGCTGGCACACAAATGCCAGTCGTTACAAAGAAAGTAACAATCGGTCAAGATGCCGTAGTGATTAAGGCTGGCACAGTATTAGAATTAGAAGCTGCTTCTAAAAAAGCTAAACGCGCAGATACTGATGTATACGGCGTAGCATTAGCTGATATTGACGCTACAAAAGGCGACGTAGTAGCAGAAATTGCTGTAACAGGTGAATTTGCTACAGCGAATTTAGTATTTGCCTCTGGCAAAAAAGCGGAAGACTTTACAGCTAAAGCAGAAGCCCGCAACATTTATTTCCGTTAATAAGGAGGACACATGGATAATATTTATGCACCAAAAACACTAGCTGCGGTGGTTCGTCGTACTCCCGATGTGCCATCCTTTTTAAAAGACTTATTTTTCAAAGATACAAAAACGTTTTTAACAGAAACAGTTTCTTTTGATATTGTAAAAGGTCGCCGAACTATCACACCTTGGGTGGCGCCAAACTCTACTGCGCCTTTATCTCAACGCACAGGTATGACTACAACCACATATAAACCTGCACAAAAGAAAGAAAAACGTCCTATCACAGAAAATGATATCAAGGTTCGTTTAGCTGGTGAACAGCCATTTGCAGGCACTGTAACTCCTGAAGAACGTGCAATCCAACTCTTGGCGCAAGATACGCAAGAATTAAAAGACAATTTGGTACGTTCCCAAGAAGTTATGGCGGCCGATGTATTACTCAATGGCCAAGCACACATTAAAGGTGAAGGCATTGATGACGTTGTAGACTTTAACTTTACGAATAAAGAAACATTATCTGGTACTGCACGTTGGGGCCAATCTGCAGCAGAAATTGTGGCCAACATCATTAAATGGAAAAAGAAATGCTTGAAAGCATCTGGCTTTAATCCAAATACGTTGGTCATGAATTCCGAAACACTAGAAGTAATGCTTTCTGATAAAAAAATCTTAGCATTGTTCGATAACCGTCGTACAGAAATGGGTCTTTTGCAATTTGAACAAATGGCAGAAGGTGCTGTTTATGTTGGCTTCATGGGCGGTCAAATTCAATGTAATGTGTTTACTTATGATAATTACTATGTAGATCCAACAGACGGCCAAGAAAAGGAAATGGTACCTACCGGTAAATTGTTGGTAGCTTCAGATATGGCTAAATTCACTAAATTATATGGTGCGAATACAATCATCCCTGGTGAAGGTATGGACTTTGTAACATATGAAGGCGAATATGTTTTGCGTCGATTGGTTAATCGTGACCCTGATGCGGTATTTTTGGAATTACAATCTCGCCCTATTTACGTTCCATTTGATGTAGATTCCTACTTCGTAGCGGACGTATTGTAATTGAAAGGAGGTAAGACTAATGCCTGTACAAGCTAAGCACGCGATTAATACCGGCGAGTATGTGTATAATCCTGGTGATATTATCTCTGATTTAACTGCAGATGAAGAAGAGCGCCTAATTCGTTTGGGCGCAGCTGTTGTAGTTGGTGATGATGATAAAAACAATGCAGAAGACTCTTTAGCCGTAGCTCTTGGCGTTATGACGAATGCGGATATCGCCGATTATGGTAAATCTATTGGACTTGATTTTGCAAGCAAAGCCACAAAGGCGGACATGCTTTCCGATATCCTTGCTTCTGATGCGGACGTCAACTTGGAACTCTTATCTGATGAAGCACTTCGCGTAATGGCCTCTGCTGAACAATTGGATGTTCCGGAAAACGCTACTCGTGAAGAACTCATCAATATCTTAGGTGAATAATCATGGGATTTAAGGACTTTGCGCAAAATGACATTGAAAAGGTGTTTATCAATTCCAATGAATTTGCCGAAGTACATAATCTAAATGGTACGCAGTGCTATGCAGTGGCGGAAGGTCTTACCGATGAGCAGCATGTCGAAATCATGGGCCAGGATATTGATGGGCTGATTTACGACACGATTATAGTACACGTGGCCAAGCGGGATTTACCTGAGGTGCCGGAGTACAATCAAATCTTTCGCTTTGACGGTCGCATTATGTTGGTCCAATCATGCGAAGATGATATGGGCATGCTAAATATTGTCCTTAGGGGGAATAACTCGTGAGTGTAACTATTGACATAAAAGGGCTGAAGGAAGGGCTAGCTAAGATAGACGCGCTAGTCGTTGGTACTCCGAAAATCACAGCAAAAGCTATCAACAAAGCGTTGCCTAAAATCAAAAAGGCTACAGTTGATCGTGTTAACGAAGAGTACCTAGTTACTAAATCGAATATCAATAAAACCATAAAGGTGGATAAGGCAGGCATGACTTTATCTGCCTTTATTCGTTCAAAGGGTAGACCGATAGCTCTTACTAAATTCAGAGTTACGCCAAAAAGTCCGCCTAAACGGAGAGGGCGCATAGTCAAAGCGCAAGTAATGCGGAACGGTGGCGGAGGGCCAATCCCTAATGCTTTTATTGCTCGTATGAGGAGTGGACATATCGGGGCGATGTATCGTAAGGGTGCAGACAGGTATCCGATAGGGCAATTTCACGGCCCTTCAGTACCAAGCATATTGGGTGATGCCAAGATATCCGCTTTTGTTGGGAATAAAGCAGAGCAGGAATTGCAAAAGCAAATGGAACTCGCGCTCGACACATTAATAGGAGGGTAATCGATGACACCTACGCAATTAGCAACGGATTTGGGAGAATTCCTAAAGAAGGTGCACGCTAATTACTTTAGCGATGACGCACAAGTAAAGGGGAATCCTTTATTAGTTGTACCGGGATTTTTAAAAATGAAAGAATCATCCAGGGAGGACCAATATCCACATCTTGTTATTCGCATTAATAAGATTGAGGATACCTTGCAGGGGTCAACTGTCCAACTATTTCTAATCCACGGCGTATACTCCGAGGATGTGGAAAAAGGCTGGATGGAGATTACCAATTTCTTAGAAACCACACGGCAAGCATTACTGGCCCATCCTGTTATTGCTAATAGGTACCGTTTAGTGCTGGATGATAAACACGGAATTGATACCGACATCCCTCCGGATCAAGCGTATCCGTATTGGGAGGGATTTATGACGGTTAAATATGATATCGAACAAATACGAGAGGAGATGATTATTTAATGGCAAAAGCTGATGCACCAGTTGAATTTGTAAATGAAGCAATTGAGACTGCGGAAAAAACAGTTACATCTAAAGATGCTAAACAAGTAATCTACTTAGGCCCTAATAGTGCCGAATTAGGTCTTTCCACAGGTACCGTTTATATTGACGGCATTCCTGCTACGGTAGGTGAAGATAAAGCAATGCTACGCTTGTTGTTTGTGCCAATTAATAAGATTGCAGAAGCACAGCAAGAATTAGCAACAGAAGGTACAGCGATGAACACTGCTTACCTTGAATTTAAAAAAGGAGGTCGTAGATAGTGGGAAACTATAGACACGGAATTTATACAAGAGAGGTACCTACTTCCCTTATTTCTATGACAGAAGCTACGGCAGCCTTACCGGTATATGTTGGTACCGCACCTGTGCACTTAGCTACAGACCCTGCGGAAGCTAATAAAGCCGTATTGTGCTATAACTACGCATCTGCCACTACTCAATTGGGCTACTCTAAAGAATGGGATAAATACACGCTATGCGAAGCTATGTACTCCCAATTCTCTTTATTTGGAATGGCACCAGTAGTTTTTATCAATGTTCTTGATCCGAAGAAACATAAGAAGACATTAGCGTCTACTGAAAAACAAATTCAGGATAAAGTCGTGACAATTGAAGACCCTGTATTACTCAACACGTTAAAAGTATCTGCTACCAATGGGGGCGTGGCGGCAACTATCAATGTTGATTACACAGCGGCATTTAACGATGAAGGCAAATTGTTGATTGGCATCGTAGCTACCGGCGCACTCAAAAGCGCAACATCTGTTTGGGTAACTTATGATTATGTAGACCCATCTATGGTAACGGCAGATGACATCGTAGGCGGTGTGGATACAGAAGGTAAGCGTAAAGGTTTGGAACTTATTAATGAAGTATTCCCTCGCTTTGGCTTAATCCCTGGTAACTTATTGGCGCCAGGCTGGTCTCATAATACGCTTGTAGCAGCAGTTATGAAAGCAAAGGAAACTACTATTAATGGTATGTTCCAAGCCATGTCATTATGTGATGCTCCTACTGATGAAATTAAAAAAGCAACTGCAGTTAGTGAATGGAAAAATAAGAAGAACTACGTCGATGAACGTCAAATTTTATGTTGGCCAAAAGTAGCGTTAGCTAACCGCCAATTCCATTTATCCACACAGCTAGCCGGTCTTATGGCTAAGACAGACGCCAAATATGACGATATTCCTTACAAATCCCCATCCAATGAGTCTTTGCAAGCAGATAGTGCTGTATTGAAAGATGGCACTGAAATCTACTTAGGCCCTGATGAAGCAGCTTACTTGAACGGCCAAGGCGTCGTTACTGCGCTTAATTTCATCGGTGGTTGGAGAGCTTGGGGCAATCGTACAACGGCATATCCATCTAATACAGACGTTAAGGATTCCTTTATCCCTGTACGTCGTATGTTTAACTGGGTATCTAACACGTTGATTACATCCTTCTGGTCTAAAATTGACGACCCAGGGAACAAGCGTTTAATTAATAACGTAGTGAATAGTGCCAACGCTTGGCTAAATGGCCACGTAGCATCTGGCGCACTTCTTGGCGCCCGCGTTGAGTTCTTGGAATCTGAAAATCCTACAACAGATTTGTTGAACGGAATTTATCGATTCCATGTATATTTAGGTGTGCCAACACCGGCTCGTGAAATTGACTTTATTCAAGAATATGATTCGTCTTACATGAGCACATTATTTAATTAAGAGGGAGGTAACTCATGGCTAAACATAGAGATAAGTTGATTGACTTTGCCATTTTTAGCTCTGGCAGAGAATTATATGGTTACGCCGATGTAACCTTACCTGATATCGAATTTATCAGTGACACCATCAAGGGCGCGGGCATTGCCGGCGAAGTTGATTTGGGTGTACTTGGTCAAACTAAGGCAATGAGCATGTCCATTAAATGGAATACTATTGATAAAGATGTGACCGACCTTGCTAGTCAAAAGGTGCATGATATCGAAATTCGTGGCGCGCAACAATTATATGACTCTGCAAAAGGTGAATTAGTGCCAGAAGCAGTCAGCGTATATGCTAAAGTGATGCCTAAGAAAATCGGTCTTGGCAAATTTGAACAGGCAAGTAAAACCGATACCTCTACAGAGTTTGAAATTGTATATTTCAAAATGACTGTTGGCGGTAAAACTCGTACTGAAATTGATAAATTCAACTATGTTTGTGTAATCAATGGTGTTGATTACTTGGCATCCGTAAGGGAGGCATTGGGTAAATAATGGCTACATATGATCGCGAAAAGCTAATTGACGGCTTAAACAATTTAACTGGGTTTGACTTCACAAAGGCGGAACTTCGTGTCCGCCGTGAAGGCGATATGACCCCAGATGTTACATTTTCTAAACGATTTCAGGCAGAAGTTGCCGCCATAGCGTTGAAGGAAAGCGCAAAGGTATTAATGACAATGCCAATCTCTGAATTCACTGAAATGTGCGCAGAGGTAAGCGTTTTTTTATTGCGTGGTTCGGCAGAGAAAATGGGACTTCTCCCGGACAACAATGCCGAAGAATTGCCATCCGACTTAGAGAGTGCGGAGGCATAGACTTTTGGATGTCTACCCCAATCGCTGAAATAGCAGATTGGATAGACGATTTAGAATTTGTTCTTGAAGATGAAAAGCGCTTGAGGGAGGAAGAGGACTAATCCATCAAGCGCTTTTTGCGTACACAAATTTAAAAGAAAGGAGGAACTATGGCGGGTAAAGTATTTGAGATTGCTTTTGCTATAAATGGTGCTTTAGCCCAAGGGTTTAGAACCTCGATGCAACAAGCCAAGGGCACGTTGACGCAATACGGCTCTAAAATGACTGAGCTGAAAGCGCAACAAAGGGCTTTGGATTCTGCATTAAAGCAAGGCGTTATATCCATGGACTCTTACCGCAACGCAACGGAGAAAGTTGGTAAGGCGCTAGACCAAACGGCAGCTAAAGACGCAAAACTCAGAAAAGCAATGCAAAATAAAATTGCCGCTGACGCTAATGCTAAAAGCGCTCGTAGTGATTTAGGTAGCACTATGGCTACTACTGCTGTAATGGCCGCTCCGCTCGTAGGGATGCTATCTAAAGCTGCAGACTTTGAAGCAGTGATGTCAAAGGTAAAGGCAATCACCGTATCTGATGATAAGGCAATGCAACAATTGACGGCCACTGCTCGTGAACTCGGCGAGAAAACAATGTTCTCCGCCACACAAGCAGGCGAAGCTATGACATATCTCGGCATGGCCGGTTGGAACTCTCAACAAATCATGGCAGGTATGCCAGGGCTTTTGAACTTAGCTGCAGCTAGTAATACGGATTTGGCGCGTACCGCGGATATCGTATCTGATGACCTTACAGCCTTTGGCCTAAGCGCAGAACATGCAGGGCATATGGCGGACGTATTTGCTAAAACCACCACTAAGACAAATACAACTGTCGAAATGATGGGCGAAACAATGAAGTACGCTGCACCAGTAGCGCACGCCTTTGGTGCAAGCTTAGAAGAAACGGCCGCACTTACGGGTCTTATGGCCAACAGTGGTATTAAGGCATCTGCAGCCGGTACTGCATTACGTTCCGGTTTCTTACGTTTGGCAGGCACTTCCTCGAAATCTACTAAAGCGATTGAGGAAATGGGGCTTTCATTAAGTGAAGCTACAGCGCAACAAGAAGAAGCCAAAGCCGCACTAGACAGCCTAGGCATTGCGATGAATGATACCAACGGGCCACGTAAGATGGGCGCAATCGTTCGCGATTTAGCAGATAAGACTAAGGATATGAGCAAGGAGCAAAAACTTGCTACACTTTCGACTATCTTCGGCACGAACGCTGCATCAGCTTGGGTAGCTGTAATTGATCAAGGACCGGATGCATTAGATAATTTAACAAAGGAACTTGAAAATAGTGACGGCGCCGCTGAGGAAATGGCCAAGACGATGCAGAATAATGCGCGCGGCGCTATGATACGGTTGCAATCAGCAACAGAATCCGTAGCAATTGCAATCGGTAGTACGATGCTGCCAACACTTGCAGACCTTGGCGATTCACTTGCTAATGAAGCTGCTTACGTGGCTAAAGTAGCAGGACAACATCCTGAACTTACGGAAGCTATTATCAAAACAAGCGTTGCAGTAGCGGGCATGGTAATTGCCTATAAAGCGGTGAAAGCTGTTTACTTCAGTGTAACGGCGGCCCATGCGGCTTATCGGCTTATGATGGAATCGGAACGTATGGCAACTATGCGCAATGTGATTGCATCTGGCATCCATAAGGCAGCGATGATAGCCGGCACAGTTGCGACCTATGCGGCCGCGTCGGCGCAATGGTTGTTAAATGCGGCGATGAGTGCTAATCCGATAGGATTGGTGATATTAGCTATTGCCGCATTAATTGGTGTTTTGGCGTGGTTAGTCACTCATTTTGAAATTGTGTCAGATTTCTGTACATCGATGTGGGAATCTCCTACAGCTGCCATCATCGCTTTCATGGCAGGCCCTATAGGGTGGCTGATTTATGCGGCTATGGGGTTAATTGCCAATTGGGACCAAGTAAAAGCCTGGTTCACTCTATTATGGGAAGACCCTAAGGCGGCACTCGGCCAATTCTATGATTGGGTTATGAGTAAGCTAGGAGGGTTGTTTGATTGGATTAGCGAAAAATGGGAATGGGTTAGATCCATTTTCAGTAAGCCAATTCAAGCCAGAGTAGAAGGCACGGCAACGGCGAATGGGCAATCTGTACAGCATAACGCGAAAGGCGGTATTTATGGTAAGGGTTCGTTCCTTACTACATTTGCCGAAGAATCTGCAGAGGCGGCTATTCCACTTAATGGCACGCCAAGAGCTGAAGCATTATGGAAGCAAACTGGCGCTATGATGGGGCTTTTACCTAGTGAAGGTAACTCCGCTGTATCTGTCTCCGCACCGATCAACATCACTATTAATGGTAATGCCGATGCAAGTGCGGTGCAACAAATTAAAAGTGCAGTAGGTGGCGCAATGGATGACTTAGAAGCACGCCTTGCTGAAATCCAAAACCGGAAGGGGCGTGTAAGCTATGCCTAGTAATTTGCGCTATGTGACTGTCAAACTGCAGTATGACCAAAAGGACATCACACAAGACCTGGTTCCGTATTTAAAGGATTTCAGCTTTAACGATGTCATGTCCGGCGAGGCTGATGATATATCAATTACACTACATGATATAGAAGAGCTTTGGATGTCCGATTGGTTCCCTGAAAAAGGGGCTAAGCTAACCGCATCAATCGTATTCCACAACTGGAATGAACCTGGGGACGAGATAGAGATGAAATGCGGCCAGTTTGAAATTGATGAAATTACCTGTAAGAATCCACCGCATGAAGTCACTATCGGTGCTGTTAGTGTTCCAGATGAATCCAAGTTAAGAGGGGAATTAAAGAGTAAGTCATGGGAGAAGACTACTCTAAAAGCTGTTGCGGAGGAGCTCGCAAAAGGAGCGGGGCTTGAATTGTTTTACGATACACCTGAAACAATCAATTTAGACAGGGTCGAGCAATCGGACCAATCTGATTTAGAATTCTTGATGAAAGTCTGTAAGGATAATGGACTGGCGCTAAAGGTTTCAGATAAGCAAGTAATTATTTTTGATGAAACAAAATTTGAAACTGAAAAAGTAGTCGCAACTCTTATTAAGGGACCAATGCCTACGGACTTTACAGAAGAACAAATTAAGGAACTAGGGGAAATCATTCCCTACCAGGGGAGCTATTCTTTAAAGACGTCATTAAAGGATGTGTATTGGGGATGCCACGTAAAGCACAAGAGCACTAAGCAAAAGAGTACTATTGAGTATACGTTCAAGGACCCCCACAAAACGCAAGGTAAGATACTGCAAGTTAACCAAAGTTGTGAGACACAGGCGGAAGCAGAACGTTTGGCCAAGAAAAAGCTACGCGAAAAGAACAAGAATGAAATTACTGGTTCTGTTGCTATGCTTGGCCATATCGTGTTGGCCGCATCAGCCACAATTAATTTAAAAGGATTCGGTAAATTCGACGGTAAGTATATCATTAGTAAATGCTCCCATAAGGTAGGGGGCGGATATACACAAAGCCTAGATATAAGGAGGTGCCTAGATGGATATTAGTGTGGCGTTAAAAAATTTAATTCGTGACGGCATCGTATCTAGTACGGACCCTTCAACTATGACGGCAAGGGTAACATTTCCGGACCGAGACGATTTAGTATCGTATCCACTCGAAGTACTTTCGCACGGATCACAAAATAATAAACACTACTGGATGCCAGGTGTTGGCGAACAGGTATTATGTTTATTTCTACCTCAAGATAATAATTTGTCCCAGGGCTACATCTTAGGCACTACGTATAATGCCAAGGATAAGCCCTCTTTTAATGGGCAGAATATCCACGGCATCAAATTTGCGGACGGCTCGACCGTCTCATATGATGCGGATGGTGGAGGCCTTGTTATTAATTGCACCGGTAACCTAACTATTAATGCTCCTTCAGGGGATGTAGTGGTTAACGGAATTAGCTTAGTGTCTCATACACATGGCGGCGTCGTTCCTGGTGGCGGAAGCACAGGCACGCCAAATTGATAGGAGGTGAGTAACATATCTTTATTTAGTAAATTAGGTAGTACTGCTGCCAATTATAAGAAGAACCTTAATTCACAAGGTTTAAAGAATTTACAAAATACGCAATTAGGCGATGTGGCTTACTCTCGCCTATCTAATTTAGCTGATAAATTTGGTTTGGGTGGATACTTGCCGCAACGCCAATTAGGAAGCTTTGGAAAAATTGTGTTTGTGGCATCCTCCCATACGGTGCGTACGTTTGATGCATTGGCACGGAATATCAACGCACGAACAGCGTCTCAAGAAATCATAGGGCAAAAGCCAATACTTGAATTCCTGGGGCCTGATGCAGATGAAATTTCTTTTACGATGAACTTTAATAAGTTATTGGGCGTTGATCCTTTAAAAGAAATTGAAGCGGTGGCCAAGATGTGCCAAGAAGGGCAAGCCGAGCAGTTGATTATTAATGGTAAACCATTTAGTGAGCATAAATTACTGATTACCAGTATAAGCGCTGCGATGAATACGATTGATAATCGCGGTAATGTGTTATCCGCATCTATTAATGTAACGCTGAAGGAGGCTCCTGATATTCCTAAAGTTGTAATCACACCTAAACAAGGAGGCGATACAAATGCAAATTGACGTAAGCGCTCGTCTTGACGGCATTGATTTTGCCCCTAAGGATATTCTTACTGAGATTATTCAAAATGTGCGAACTATTATTTCTACAACGCAATTTTCCGTACCACTTGATAGGCGGTTCGGCATAGATGGTACCGTCATTGATTTACCTTTACCGGTAGCAATGGCCAGAATATCTGCAGAGGTAATTCGGGCCATTGCTGAATATGAGCCACGCTGCAGAGTTGTGTCAGTAGATTTTGAAAGCACTGTTGCAACTGATGCTGAAGAAGGGCATTTAATACCCAAAGTATCAATCGCTATAAAAGACGAATGGTTAGAAAGTGCAGGTGGCTATGAATCCGTATAGAACCATCCAAGGAGATATGTGGGACGGTATCGCATTTAAAGTGTATGGTAGCGAAGCCTATATGAATGTGCTGTTAGAAGCTAATCAAGAGTACGCTCAATATGTGATATTGCCCGCTAATCTTATTTTGAAATGCCCTGATGTAGATATAAGGGCGACTATTAATTTACCACCGTGGAGGCGATAATAATGAACTTACCTGAAATCAACTTTGTCACGGCTGATAAAGAAGCCGTTGAAAAGGAAATATTCGCCCTCTACTCTTCTATTACTGGGCGAAAGTTAGCACCAGCGGACCCTATCCGCTTATTCTTATTAGCGATTACCAATATTGTGATTTTATTGCTTAACCGCATCAACGATACGGGCAAGCAGAATCTTCTGGCATATGCTAGAGGCAACAACCTAGACCATATAGGTATAGCCCTAGGCGTAGAACGCTTACAAGCTACGGGCGCAGTCACTACTATGAAGTTGACTGCATCAATGGCACGGCCCGAAGGTATAGCTATTCCAAAAGGTACACGATTTACTTCGGGAGATGGTGCATTTTTTGCACTAACTGAGCCTTACTACTTATCAGCTACTGAAACCATGATACAAGTAAAAGCGGTATGTACAGAAGCTTCGGCTAAAGGGAATGGCTACCCAGCAGGGTCGATTACCACTCTTGTAGATCCGATTCCGTATATCGCAAGTGTAACCAATATTACAATATCTGAAGGTGGCGCCGATACGGAGACGGACGATGCGTTCCGCGAACGTATTAGGGAAGCGCCTGAAAGCTTTTCTTGTGCAGGGGCCGAAGGGGCCTATGAGTTTTTTACAAAAAAAGCATCAGCCCTTATTAGCTCCGTGAAAGTGGTATCACCTAAACCAGGGGATGTAGTTGTATATCCTGGTCTAGTATCGGGGGAAATTGCTGGAGAAGAAATTCTTAAATTAGTGGAAGCCACTCTCACTGATAAGAAGGTGCGGCCACTTACTGATAATGTGTCTGTAAAAGCGCCAATTGCTAAGAATTATAGTATCGATATTCAGTACTATATTGATTCAGATAAATCGTATTACGCTGACACGATTAAAAGTCGTGTGGATGCGGCTGTTACGGATTACATAACATGGCAATCCGGAAAAGTAGGGCGCGACATCATTCCTTCTGAATTGATTCGGCGTGTAATGGAAGCAGGGGCTAAGCGTGTTAGTGTAACATCGCCTATATTTACCGTCGTGAAAGACGGTAAGAAAGAAGAGGGCTACCAAGTGGAATTGGCGCAATGTACAGGTAAGACTATCACATATGGAGGTGTAGAGCATGAATGATCTCTACAAATTCAAATTAAAGGATACTCTGCCAAGCTCGATTGCTAATGATACTACTGTTCAAGCCTTAGCTGAAGTGGTTACATTGAAACTTATGGCGTTGATGCCGTTCGTGGATAGGCTAACTATCCTGTCTCATCTTAATGAGTTAAGCACGCCAATACTTGACGAGTTAGCCTGGCATTTACACGTTGACTTCTACGATGAAGCTGTAGCGAGAGAACAAAAGATTAAATTAATTTTGAGTTCTATCGCTAGGCATCGAAGAAAGGGCACCGTTGGATTAGTAGAAGAAGCTATCGGCGAATTGTATTCAGACTGTGAGGTTGTGGAGAACTGGGGCTACGAGGGCGGCAAGCCTTATCATTTTAAGCTGCAGATGTCCGGTTATATGATGACACCTAATATGCGAGAGCGCTTGCTTCGTATATTGGAATTCGTTAAGAATAAGCGGTCCTGGCTAGATGGTATCGAATATGTGCACGCTATTAATTCAGGCGGCGTGTATGTCGGTGGTATTGCAACAGCTGCAGGCAGTGCCGTAGCTGAACCTAGCTTAAAAATCGCGACAGGCCCACAAACGCAACAAATCTATATCGGCGGTATTGTTACCGTTCACCAATTTATTCATATATAGGAGGTATACATGGCGAAATATCCTGCCGTCATTACTACAATGGCGGGGACAAATACTATTGCGGAAGCTAATGCGAGTAAGCAGGCTTTGATTTTTACAAAAATCGTTATCGGTGCAGGCGACATGCCCGCATCAATTCCACGCGCTACGGCGTTGACTGATAAGCGCCTGGAATTAGCGATTACTAAAAGTGTTAAGACAGGCGATGGCCAATTCATGGTACAAGGCCTACTCTCGAATAAAAACCTTGAAGCCGGTTTTTATGCACGAGAAATAGGGCTCATGGCCAAAGCTGGTGAGAATGGACAAGAGGTGCTTTTCTCCTATACAAATGGGGGCAACTACGTTGACTACATCCCGGATAAGAATACGCCGATGGATAGCTACACATTTACGATTACTACTGTGGTTGGTAATGCGGAAAAGGTGCAAGCAATCATTTCCGATAATGGGGTAGCCTCTGTGCATGATCTGGAAGCACATAATACGGATCCAAATGCACACGGTGGGTTACTTCAGAATTTAAAGAATCAATTAGCTACTCATAATACAAACATTTCCTCTCACCCAGCCATTACGGCTGTGATTGCCAAAATCCTTGGTTCATCTAATTGGCAAGAAGAACCAGTAGCCACTTTGAAGGATATAAAAAATAAGCTAGGCGAAGGCGGAATAGTGGCGCAACGCTTTGGAGAAAGCGGTTTTGTGAAATATGCTAACGGATTTACTATCCAATGGG
>FLSE01002843.1_pt1 | contig 43309 bp, 59 predicted proteins | sample 1550461 | NCBI WGS metagenome assembly FLSE01 (sample SAMEA4031758, study PRJEB14383) | metagenome | biome: human; feature: oral; material: saliva | place: Philippines | collected 2014 | reverse complement strand
CCTCCTTTCAATGTGGTATGGTTAGGGTTTTCACCCTTAGGCAACTCTTTAGGCAGAATTTCAGCTTGCTGCAAAATATACAAGCCTTGATTCTGTGCGAGTGTGCCACTTTTAACCATGCTATTGATACGGCTGGTATAGTTAGCACCAGTCGGGTCAACCGCTGGAAAAATATCCGCATCCACATCGCATGAAAGTTTTTGAGATAGCTCACTAAGGAATGGTCTCAAATAGCGTACTACTGCTTTAGAGTAAACATTTGAGCTCATTTCTAGTGAAGACTGTTGGTCTCCTTGACCTCCGACAACGTTTTCTGGGATACCGTAGACTTTTGCAAATTGTCCGGTCGTCCAGTCCGCTTGCTTAAGTAGTTGGGCCACGTTGGACTTGATTTCAAGAGGTGTAAAATCCTCTAGGTCGTCCAATACCAACGGACCGCCTTGCATTTGCTTCATTGCTTGTCGTGAGCGTGAGACCTTAGTTTTGAAATCGAGCAAACCACCGCCCTTAATCTTCAAAATGCCATTGGCGTTAAGGGCATTCTTAAGAGAGTTAAGCGTTAGCTTATCACTGGCTTTTTGAATATCTAATTCTCTACCAAGGGCCATCAACGGACTTACGCTTGTTAAACCACCGTCCACGGATAGCAATCTAAAATGTAAGATGTCGCTTTGTGGGACATGTTGTTTTGGCGGGATGCGTGGGTCATCAAAAGTGATGTTATAGTAAAGACCGTCTTGATTATCCAAGCGGTTAAACGAGACTTGAGACGGTCTCAAATACTCCCACTTCATATCACGCCCGTTATCATTTCGCCATCTATAAGCAAAGGCTTCACCACCCAAAAGCATTTGAGCAAAGATAGACTGGTAGAAGTTAAAGCGGTTAGCGTTGTTAGACGGGTTATCCACGATGCCTTGCATTTGTTTTCGGCTAGTCGTTAACTTAGCAGTCGCAAGGTCATTAGATAGCTGACTGATAATAGAGAACAGGTCCGAGTTTTTTAGAGCAGTTTCGGCTGAAACCCACTCACTACCATTCAAGGTAGCTAAAAACTCTGGATCAGTGATATCAAAAAAGCCCCCTTGGTTACTCGGTGGGCTTTCGGTTGCTAAATTAAATATCGGCAATTATTATCACCTCCTTTCTAGCCTTTCTTTGTGGCTAGCTCACTAATTAAACCTGCTAATACGAATGTAATGGTCATACTGATACCAAACCACACAAATCCAAGGTTATAAGTGGTTAAATTAAGCGAAATTGCAGCTAAAATGAACATCAAAATGTCAAAAATAGCCCAAATCGCTTTAAAAAACTTCAAAATCATGTATTAATACTCCTCTAAAAGCCCACTATCTGGGTTTTTCAACCAGTTTAGAACGGCCTCTTGACTCATGTGTTCTACCTTCCACGTTGGATTATTAGTGATAGCGTAGTCTTCAAAAGCATACATGCCGTCATAAAACGCATCTATAAGGGCATCTACCACGTCGATTTTATAGGTCGATTTCATTTTATCCACTTGGATACCGATGTTATCCTCTTTAATTACCGCATTTATTAAGGCTTTTCGCATGATTTCATCATCAAGGCGAGTAATATTACCCTCAATAAAGAGCGTTTGAAGGAATTTTGTCGGGTCTTTTAGCTCGCTTGTACGCTGTCTGATTGGCATCATAGGGAAGCTAGTGTTAGATTCCAAAGCCTTGATAAGCTTTGAAACCCCCATAGCGTCATAGCCAAAAAAGACCACATCAAGCTGGTTATCTTCCACATACTCACAAAACCAACGGTACACTTCCTCTGGGTTAATTAGCCCTTGTGGGTGACTTGTAATCGTGCAGTAGCCCTTGGTTTCCAAATCTCGATAGTTAACACCATCTTGCTTCATTTTAGCTTCTAACGACCCTGCTTGTTGCCAAGGGATGAAACTGTGTTGTTCGACATGCCATTTCTGGCTACCATCTTCAGCAACGTAGGGGTAAACGAAACCAATCGCCGTATTATCGCTAAACATTGACGCATCCAGACCGACATACACACGCTTTCCTTTGATGTCAAAATCCGATATAACCGAGCGCTCGATGTCTTCCAAGTTCAAGAAGCTATTTTCATCCTGTTCGCCCCACAAGTTCATATTTTTGATTAGAAAATCGTTTATATTACCAGAAAGCAAGTCTGCATCTCGCTTATCCATAAGACCTTTTAAAAGCGTATCGTGTTCGCTTTCAAGGTCTAATAAGGGGTTCGACTTGCTCCATGTTTCAGGCATATAAATCTCATCTATGCTATCTTGCGACCAGACAAGGCACAATTGAGTATCACCCGCTCTGTCGTCACGCTCCATAATCCCTTGCATTGTCCGTTCATCATGCCTTAATGGCGAAGTGGGGTTGGGATAAGCGGTTGAAATCTGAATAAATTGGCGGTTTGGTATTTTAACCTGTCCAGAAACGATTTTAGAAATGCTTGTGCGGTCTTTTAAGTCACCAGACTCGTCCATAATGGCATTAGTCAAGTAAAGTGGAATCCATCATAGTTACCACTTTCGGAAGATATAGCTCGTAAAACGTTGTTGTTGGCTCTCATAATGACTTGTTCTGACTGGATAGACAAGTCCAACTCTTCAGCTAGAGACTTAAAAGGCTCTTTAGTGATTATCTGTTTGAGCATATTCTTAATATAGCCCATGAGCTTCATTGTCTGTTTGAAGTTGATTGAGCTTACAAGATAATCTTGGTTAGATAGTCCGAGGCTTTCAAAAAGGAATGAGAAGCACATAGAAATAGCTTGTATGTATGTTTTCCCTTGACTACGACCAACAGATACAATGACCTGTGAAAAGCGTTTGCCACCCGTTTCATTGCGCCAGCCAAAAGATTGACTAAGTAAAAATTCTTGCCACCCCATAAGCGCTGTAGGCTCACCAGTATCCACATTGGGACAGACTTTGGCAAACTTCAACACCTTGCCAGCTTCCGCTAAGTCATAAGTGTAAGGGAAATCAGGTTCACCTTGATGTCTTAAATCCCGTAAATGCCGTAAGCAAGCAAGTTGCATCATGTAACCAGCTTGTGTTTTCCCATTCATCACCTCAAAAGCGTATTTAGTCCCTGGGTCTTGATATTTTTCTCTAACTTCCGAAAAGTCGTTGTCTTGATATATCTTTGTTATTGTTTTATTCGTTATTTGTTTAGTTTCCACTTTTTAAATCACCCCCCTTCTAATAAAAATTAAAAGAGATGGGGAAATAAATTCCTCATCTTTTTAACTATTTAAAAAATCCTGCATCATTTCAGCAGTCGATTTTTCAGGTTTGCTACTATCAGCAATCGTCAGCAATTCTGCCCTTCCTTTAGGTGTCAGACCTAGCTGGATACCTATTTTATTAAGGGTTTCAGTGGCATCCTTCATCGTCGTAACGGCGGGGTTCTTCTTAAAACCCATTGATTGCTCGCCTAGAATCTCACCACTACCTTGTGCTTGGATGAGCTTTTTAATCTCGGTTTGGATACCGTTTTCTTTCACGTCTTCATAGGCTTTCTTGTAAATCTCGTAGTTAGTACAGTAGGTTTCCACAAGAAATGTGTCGATGCGTTCGACCTTTTCTGTCGCTTTTAAATACGGAATGATTTTAGTCCAAACTGACCTCGCCACTGTGCCCAAATAGTTCGGTGGGTCAATGGGTAGAAAGCGGTCATTTTGCTCATAAAACGGTTTCCGTTTGGCTGGTGACTTATTCGCCATTTTCTCACTTCCTATCTTTGTTATGACACCGCTTAAAAACCCTCAAAATTGGTGTCCGACATAAAAGAACACCTTGTGGCGGCTCTCCTTGGCACGAGAAGGGGGCGGGGGTCAATTTTAAATCGTTCCGAGGGTTATTATACCACCCTTATTCTAAAATCGTGCTATGGGCTTATTAGAGGGGTTTAACGACGTCCTCTTTTTTGCGGGCTATTAAATCCGCCCACGATGCCACGGAAAGCCGCAGCTCCGTGTTTTGTTTCGTTCTATTTTGACCAGTACCATAGATTTCTTGTTCCAAGGTACGTTTTGTGTTATCGCAGCTTCTACACGTTGCTACCACGTTTGAAATTTCAGTCCTAAGTTCTGGAGCTATTTCAACGGGTGTTACGTGGTCGCCTATACGAGCGTCTGGTGTGGTCACACCCAAGGCAAGACAGTACTGACATAAATAGTTGTCACGTTCCAATGCTATCTTACGAATAGATGACCAAGTCTTTGAGCGATAGAACGCATACCGTTCCTTACTCTCATCATCTCTATTCCTTACTCGCTTGTTGTATCTCGTACGTGAATATCTCTGCCTCTCTTCCATGTATGCTGCTTCCATACTGTGGTGTCTAGTACAGTAGTGTGCTGGTCTCTCTGTTAAGGCACGGCATCCCTCTGCCTTACATCGTCTGACCATTGGCATTGGCATACCTCCTTTCAGATAAAGTAAAAGAAGAACACCACTGTGTCCTTCTGATTCGATAATACTATACTACCACGTCGTAAGTATGATGTAGTATGGATTGGTATATACCAATATAGATTAGTCCAAATACTTCTCAGCTTGTCTTAACTTAACATAGTAAGTTGATTTACTAAAGCCCATGCGGTCGCATATCTGCCAGATATCTAGCTGGTCTATATATACCATCTGGAGTAGGGAGCGTGCATCTATATCCCCCACCTCTGCTATTTGCCGGCGGAAGTCTAGCTTTTGTTTGATAGCTTCAGCAGTGAAATGTTCCACTTCCTCCCTAGCCGTCATAAGTTCCACATAGATATCATCCTTGTCCTTACGTTTGCCACCTTGCACCATATCTGTTTGCATAGCACCAGCCGTTACTTTTAGCGCTTGTGATTCCAGTCTCTTAATCTGTTCTATCTGACTGTCAATGTATCTATCAAGTGCTTTGATTTGTTGCAGCCGTTCAACTGTTCTCATAAACTCGATTCCTTTATGGTATAATAATATTATTAGCGTTTGAACAGTCCTGGGCATTTGTCTGGGGCTTTTTTTATAGCCGAAGGCACCAGCAAGGTCTTTGACTACGTGTAATGATATCTAGTAAGAAAGAGGGTTTTTTCACATCCTTTTTTAGTATATTTACTGGATTTTTGGTGTCGAGGTCTGTCAGCTCGACGGTGTTGAAAAAGTGTTCAAGCCACTAAAGTTAGTGATGACAGACAATAGCTAGTGAGGGAGTCGAACCCTCTTAAACAGTTTCTAGCTACACGCCTAGTGCATAGGCTGTATATAGGGTTTTTCTGACTGTGGTCTTCTCACGACCTACTTTGCCTTTATTACGATATTCAAGAGTAATGCGATCAACCTCGCTATCTAGGCTCTCTGACCACTCGTAATGATTAAATACATACTTAGCTATTTCACTGAACAGCTCTCTGGACAGCAAGCCTTCAAGTTGAATCACCTTGCGAGGTGTTAGGGCAGCTTTCTCCGCATAGCAACAATTGAGGGCGCTTTGGGTTGTCATAGCTTCTTTTTTTAAGCACCCTTTAACATCCATAATGTGCTTGACAATACTGTTAGGATAAGTCTTTCTTAGCACTTCAACTTCCGAACGGAAACGCTTGAATAAGTCTTCTGGCAGTCCTGCGTTGGCTTTATCCAGCACTGGGCGCATAGTTTTACCTCTTGTATAGTTAGTAGACAGATAGTCTTGAAGGTCGTCGAATAATTCGTCAGAAATGATGCCTTCTAACCTGTCAACAGTCGCTGGCGATATCTTCGCACGTTCCACGACTGCGCTATTAAACGCTTGATAAATGATGCGAGCTTGTAACTCACTGCATTGTTTCACATCTTGAAAATACTGCTTATAGTCCTTTTTGTGTGCTTGCTTAAGTGCTGCATGCTCACTGACTAGACGCTGGTGCAGCTCTTTGGTCAATCCAGAATATTTATATTTAGTCATGAGCTCACCTCTCTATCACTCGGCAACCAGTTGCATATCCTTCTAATGATATTCCCATGAGTTCACCAGCGGTATAGTCATATCTGCCATCGTTAATAAGCATTGTCGCCAATATCTTTTCGCCTTGTGGGCCTCTGCCGCAAATAATAGCTGCGTCCTTCCTGAAACGATTCCGTTCAAAAACTACGTCGTAAAGGTTTGAGATATTTCTCATAACTATTTTTTTACGTTGTCGTTTGTTCATTTTTTCACCTCTGCCAACTCTGGATGTTCCCATATATTCCCGATGACTGCAAACGACACTAAGTTATCTTCTATCAGCTCTACCATTGGGTTATCTTCGTCATCTTCAAAAACATGAAACATCAAAACTCCTGTGTCATTATTGCAGAAAACCTTTGCATTTACTGGCGCTTCAAGACCTTCTACTTCTATCGCGATAATATCATCCTCGAAGATTTCTTTGCCATTCTTGTCTCTGAGGCCAGTTGATTGCATTAAAACACAATCATTGCTCTTGCACATCCAAGTGATAGCGTCTCCGATAAAATCAAACTCACCATTATAGAAATGCATTTCTTCCACATCTACCATTTCTTTATCTTCTTTAAGCCACGCTCTAAATCTTAACAAAACCACCACGCTCCTCCCATTTTTCTTTGGCATGAAGTCTTGAGTGTTCCGAAAATGACATCAATTCAATATTTTCGGGACTATTATCTAGTTTATTTTCATTTACATGATGTGCAACTTCATTATTTTTCAAAAACCTTCCTATAACACCTAACTGTGAGCAAGATTGACTGCGTGCAGTCAATCTGTTACCTTCCCCTAGAGATCCACATTTAGGACATTTGAATAATGAACAATACTCTAACCTTTTTCTGTTGTTGATTCTCATTCTTCCTAACCTCTTGATTAGTATCATTGGCCTCGCCCCCTTAAGTAGCTAGGGATATCATCCCCAACATTCACTTGGTCATACTGTTCCTTGCTGACAAGGAATTTGCCGTAAGCCCCACAATCAATAGTGTAGAGATCATTAATTTTCTCTTTCCCGGTCAGCTTACCGTGCATCTCTGCGCCCACGTTATCCACTTTATGGATAGTTACTGTTTCTACCCTGCGTGGCACTGTCAGAACGTAGTAGACTGACAGCATGTTAATAACCAGACTGACGGCTAAGATAGCGCTTGAAATAGTCAAGCTATCCGTGTACCACTTCTTAGAGGTCTTCTTCTTTGACGAAAGTTCCATTAATCATCTTTCCTTTTCTATTCTTGATTTCCTCTTTCATATTTTGACCGCAAAGTTGTACATCAACAAATAATCATCTAAAACTTTATGGCATTTTGTGATGAAATTCAGCAAATCTATATCAGCATTAAAATATTCGATGAGAACGAGTTGATTAGCCAAGTGATTTTCAAGACGGTCAATAACCATTTGATCTAATTCAGCAGTAACTTGGTCAATATCTATTTTTTCTTTCTCGACTGGTTTTGTAGGCATTACCCAGTCAAAATCTGAATTTAATTCGTCGGTTTCTCGATATTCAACTTTCTGATTTCTGCAATCATAGATTTCTTTGGAAATTTTAGGGTTTTCCTTCTCTTTGTCGATCACTAGAAAAAGTACATTAACAGGAGTGTCTTCGAAACCATTTTGAATGACGTTCAATTCAACGAGGTTATTGCCAATTAGCTCACGCATCTTCTTTTCGGCCTTACGGTACGCAACCCCTGGGAACATGATGTAGAATCCATAACGCTTAGTGTAGTTCAGTGATTTTAACAAAAATACGTCATCAACAACGCCCGATTTTTTCCACGGGAAAAGTTTTTTGATGGCTTCTTGATCTTCTCCTGGTAAATCTTTTAACCTTAAAGAATAAGGCGGATTCATCACAGCTGCATCCGCCTGGATGTCGGTTTGATAGGTGAAGAAACTTTGATTGTTCACTATTGCATTTGGAAAATTGCTTTTCAAAGCTTCACAGCTTTTCCTCTGGATTTCTATCGCATAAAGAGCTTCCATGTCGATGAATTGTTCCAATTGCCCTGAACCTGCAGCGCCGTCGAAGATTGAGATGTTTTCGCCGCAAAAATGTTTCACTTTGTCTGCTAAATATTTACGCAATGGCTGTCCTGTTATGTATTCAGCAAATTTATTGGCCTCCTTGCGGTTGTTATGCTCTACAAACCCCATCTATTCCACCTCCTTGATTTCAATACCCTCGCAGTCGAATACCCAGCCGAGATTCAATTTTTCAAGGTCGTTTTTCGTGAAATCCATCCTAAAGCCTGGAGAAAAATAAAGAATCCCATCATCGTTGCATAAGTATTGATTAGTGATTTTGATTCTGACAGTGTACTTCGTCTCTTTCTCCACCTCATACCCAAACTGGTGCATGTTTACGAGGGTAATGATGGCTTTGTTCCTGCCAGTATGGTACATCCAGTATTTGAACTCGTCCCATTTCGTATCAGCCCAGCTTGTAAGATATGCCCAAATATCCTCATTTAAGTCATTCTTATGTTCCTCATACCAATCCGCCACATACTGCTGCACTACTGGTTTAGGGAAAAATGAATCATATAGGTCTTCTGCGTGGGCTATTGATAGGCGCCCTGCTGTTGCTAGTTTCTGTACTGCTTCATTCCTGTCCATCATATTGTTTCACCTCTTCCAATTCCACACGATACATCCTTGAATTGCGATATTTAACACCTCTCAAACGGTGTAGCTCATTGATAGCGTCGTTCTTGTTATTAAAAATACGCTCACTGTCTGGCATATTGCCGTAATAAACGATAACTTTATATTTCATCTTCTACTTCCTCCTCGTAATAATCAATCTTTGCGAAATTCTTAGGGCTAATAGTAATCACCCTTTTTTCTGGCTCAATCTGCTGTAAATAAAGATAATTCACATCGCCTCGCTCAATCCATTTCAGCACGTTCAGAATATATTTATAATCTTCTTCCACCTTAATAGTTTCATCCATGTACGGATTTTGTAGTCTAATATTTGTCATAGTTCGATTAATCTCCTTCCTCTCTCCGTTGTTCTGCGAGCATACACTGGTGTACCGTAGTAACCAACGGTGCTAGGTGAAACGCCTAACTGCTCAGCTATCTCACGCTTGGTACCCATTGCGATTATTTCTTCACCTTTGTACAAGGCATATTCTTTGGCTTGCATAATTCCATCATCCTTGCTAGTAATTCATTGTCTGGTAACTGCTCCAGTGTTAAGATACGATTGAGTTTCTTTGCGTTGATGCCTAGCTTGGCACTGATTAAATCCATATCCTTGCGGTTCTCCCAGAACCACCTTGAAAACTCTTGCGTCTGGTCTAAAACGCTTGTATGGTCGTAATTGCCTGGAGCGTAGACACCGACAAGTTTATCTTTAACTTTGCTTTTCATTCGAGCTCCTTAATCTCAAACTCAATGCGTGGATTGTTGCTATATCGTTTCTGTGCCTTAAGCTCACACACAATACTGTCATCCGTCCAGACGATACCCTTTTTATCAACCTTGTTGTAACCAGCGTTTGAGATGCTATCAAAGAGCGCTTTTACCAGATTGTCAATATCGGGAGTTCTGATATGCCAAAGCGTTTCAGCCATAAATCGCTTGAATCTATCCCATGTTTTGGCTCTCGCTCTTGGCGTGGGCTTTTTCGATACACTCAAAGGAGCCTTCATGTAAAACACGACATCTACTGAAATCGGGCCATCGTAGAAATCACCTTCATATTCTTGCTCAATGAGTTGTGAGCATTGTCTACGCCATGCCTTCATTTTTGGGTCTTCATAAGTCCCAAATTTGCTGAATCTAGGCCTTGTCTGAGGTTTTGGCTCGATGTTTAAAATCATCTTCATAAGCTCACCTAGAATGGCAAATCTGAATCTTGAATATCCATAGACGTTGAATTGCCGAATGGTGCGCCACCTCTTGAATTGTTTGGTGCTTGTTGCGGCTGCTGGTTGTAACCATTAGTGTTGCCACCCTCACGCACTGCACGGCTTTCCAACATTTGGAAGTTCTCAGCGATAACCTCAGTTACATACACACGTTGACCTTGCTGATTCTCGTAGCTACGGGTCTGGATGCGTCCAGTAATACCAATCAACGCGCCTTTTTTAGCCCAGTTAGCTAGATTCTCAGCTTGCTGACGCCAGATTACGCAATTGATAAAGTCAGTTTCACGCTCGCCGTTAGCGTCCTTGAAGTTGCGATTAACCGCAAGGCTGAAAGATGCTACTGCGATATTGTTGCCGGTGTATTTTAGTTCGGGGTCTCTAGTTAATCTTCCAACGAGACAGACTGAATTCAACATAGTTTTTCTCCTAGAATTTCATAGTTTTAAATTTTGGCCTTGACATTAGCTTAAATGTGCTTTCAATTCTTCTTCGGTCATACTAGCTATGTTTTGATAGCCGCTGACAGTGTAGTTTTGTTTGTATTCCCAACCGTTTTCGCTAAGTAAACGTTTGAATCTGTCTTTGTCATCTGAATCTTCAAAGTAGACTTCAAGCGTCATTTTTTGGCGATAACGTTTTGATTCTGAAATGTTAGCTTCTTCAATTGTTGGTGTGCTTTCGATGATTTCGCCTGTTTCTGAATCAACAACCAATGCCGTTGGTGTTGTTTCTACTATTTTTTCTTTTTGCTTTTGCAATTCAGCTTGTCGTAGCGCTTCTTGTTCTTGTCTTTGGCGTTCAGCTTCTTGTTTTTGCAATTCAAAAGCATGGTCTGAACGAATCTGATCTAACACCTCTGCTAATGTCAGATTTTGAAGCATACGGATATACGGTTGGTCGGTCATTCCGTACTCTGAACAAAGTCCGGATATGGATTGAGCGGCTTTTTTAAACTCCTTTTGTTTTTGATATTCAAAAGTAACCGTGTCGTCTAATGCCTTCATAGTCGCTTTTTTGAGAGTCACACCGTCTGCCATGAAATCGCCATTTTTGAGGTATTCCGTTGCTTTTCCATCAAAAATGCGAGGGTCAATCATATATTCACTGGCTTTGTTAGCTAAATAATTTTTAACCGTGTCCAGCCTTAGTGCTTTTTGATGATTTTCGAACTCTTTCACATCGTTTGCGATTTGGTCGATGATGTTTTTAAGAGGCTCTTCTGTTTCATTGATGTATTTTTCAAAATCCGTCGCTGGTTTTGATAACTCATTCTTGATTTTGATGCGTTCGTCTGAAATCTGCTTAGTTAGTTTTCGTAATCCAGCTAAAACTTTTTTGTCATCTTTGATAGTGCTGGCAGTGACTGTGTAATTTTGATACTTAGCAACTACATCGGCAATGCCTTTTTCAAAAACCTCTTGCCCTACAATCTCAACTTTGGCTTGTTCAATATTAACTTGTAATTCTTGCATTGTTCACACCTCGTTAATAGTCGAGAAGTTCGCCTTGAACTGGCTCGTTTTGTGAGTTGTCAACCGGTTGAGAGTCGCTCTCACTTTTTTGTTGTAAATGTGTTTGTTCTTGCTTCATTTGTTCGATTTGCGCCAACTTACGAGCTCTAACATCCTCTTGTGTCTCTTGTGGTGTTACATCCTTGATTCTGTCGAATGTTTCGCCGCCGTCATCCTCAGTGTACATACTTCCTAAATCCTCTGGAAAAGCTTCGCGCAAGGCATTGACAAGAGCGGTTTTTCTAATCATTGTAGCTGGCATAGCGTTCCAAGTGCTTTGTTTTTTGTCGTATTCTTCACGGCTAACAAAAACTTCTACAGGAACCTTGAAATTCTTGCGGTAAACTCTTGCCCAGCCACCAACGAGAGTGTCGTTAGGTAGTAACAGTGCCCCTTTTTGTTCTACCATGTCACCAGAATCGTCAACAACTACTACTCCGGCTTCAAAACCTTCATAGTTTGGGTTTTGTGCTGCACGCTTCAAGAATGCTTCTTTTGAGACGATTAAGCTAAATTCGGCCCCGCCATTTTTCTTTTTATAAGCTACGATATAGACCTCGTTTAGCAATGGGTTGAGATTTCGTCCTTTAATCAACGACAAAGCTTGCCCAACTTGTTTTTCTGTCAGCAAATCTTGTGGGTCGTAGTATCGTTTGATATCTTGAAACGTCCATGCACTTGTATCTGTTGAAATATCCCTTTTATTTTGTGTTTGTAGTTGATTTGTCATGTTTCGTCTTCCTTTTTGTTTTAAATACCCTTATTTCGCATTTTAAGGGGGTGTGGTGCAATTTTAACGGTGTATTAGTCTATTTTATACCACCGAGCAAAACACACGCCTTAAAATCGATTTTAGAGGGGTTTTCTAGTGTGTGCTAAAAATCTGCGTTGATTTCTTAGCAAAATACATATATTCATTGATTTTGCTGATGAATGAGTATAAATCTAGCTCATCCATCATTTTCTGTTTATGCTCTTGTGAGAATACAAGGCCATGGATGCGCTCGTAGTCTTCAAAGAGCTTTAGCTTTACTTCTGTTTCTGTCAAAGCATCATCCTCTTGTCTTGTTGTGTCTTAAACTGGTAGACGTGCTCATTCGTCGTTCCAAGTCCTGTCTTTTTGAAAACCCTCGAATAGACACGTTTACCGTAAATATCTTTGATTTCTTGTGGGCTTAAGTTAGTGGTAATGATAGTCTTGGTACGCTTGTTTAAAATGCTATATAAGATACCGTTAGACCATTCCGATGCTTTCTCAGTGCCTAAATCGTCTAATACTAGCCATTCAGCTTCGGCAATCCGTCTGATGTACTCAGCTTCAAGACTGAAGTCCTCTTTGATTTTAGCTAGCAAGTCAACCGTGTTGATAAACAGCCCCATCTTTTTTGTGTAGTCGGATAAACCTTTAAGTGCTGAGTAAGATAAGTGACTCTTACCGACTCCAGTATCGCCAATTAAAACGATGTTGTATTCCTCACCGTCAATGTAGCCCTTAATCTGATTTCTAACATTTTTTAAGTCTTCCTTCTGTTCTCTAGTCAGGGCTTGATAGTTGTCGAAAGTAGCATTTTTTAAGTCGTCATCCATCAAGCTAAAATCTTTGAGAAAGTACAAGCGTTTCTGTTCTTGTTCTCGCTCATACTGTTCCTGAGCTTTGATCTCGTTCTGTCTCGCTTGCTCTTCACGGTGACACTGTTCACAAACTGTATAAGGCTCTCTGCCAGGGAACTGGATTGTAACGTAATTTCTTTGGTGCTTTTCGCAGTATTTGTCGCTAGTCGTCATATATTGCTTGCGCATTTGCCTAGCTTTGTTCTCTAAACTCATAGGCAATACCTCTAATACTTACCGCAAGCAGGGCCAAATTTTGCTTTACCGTTGCTTTGCGGTCTAGTCAAGAATGGTTTGTGTCTATCAACTGTATTCTTGCTATTTTCGAATTGTCTTTGGTCTTCCTCTTGCTGTACTACAGTCTTGATTCCGTTTTGCGCCCAATTCTTTAAGATGGCTTCGATATATCTGAAAGAGCGTTTAGAATTATCAGCGGCTTTGTCTATAGCTACCTTGACCAATTCCGGCTCCATTCCGTCGATATCTTGATATTCTTTGAGTTGCTGAGATTGAAAACCATCTAACACCCCAATTCTTTCTTGGTAATACTTGAAAACATTAAATTCCGTTTGAAAGTCAGCAGTAGCAGAAATTTGCCCTTCATAGCTCCCTATACTATATAAAGTGTTACCACTATCTGCTGCTGACGGTGTCTCAGTATGGTTTATATTAGTATGGTTTAACTCAGTATGGTTAGAGTTCCTCTCATGTTCCTCTAGAAGTTCCTGACAAGTACCTCCAGAGGTACCTATCGGGGACTTCCTAATGTTTTTTATACTTCCGGAAGTCTTCTCTGAGTACCTCCTTGAAACATCAATCTTTAGAGGGTATATTCTGTTAGGTTTATTCAAACCTTGTTTGACCTCTAATAACAGACCAAAGTCGTGAAGTTCCTTTTTTAGCTTGATAATATATTGTTTGCTTTTTTCCAGAAATTCCATAGCACTCTCGACTGTGAAATAGCAATATACCTCGCCATTTTCGTCTGTCCAGTCACCTCGATTTTTAACGGATAGATTAACCCTATCCAACATCAAGGCGTATAAGGTTTTGGCATCATTTGACAAGCCTTTGTATACTGGGTTGCGATACAAGGCGTATGGTGTCATGAAAAAATTTTGTCTAACAAGCTCTTCTTCTTTGATTTTATTGTGTTTCTTCATCCTTTCACCTCCCTTTTGTTTAATGTCTCGAACTGTCCACTATTGGTTGACTGTTGGACTCGTTACGTGTTGTAATCAAGTAAATCGTTTTGATGAACGTTGCACCTTTTGGATTTTTCCAAGGGTGCTTTTTTAATGCCTACCCTCCCACCACTTCAATTATTTAATCAAACAATGATTTCAAAAATGCTTTGATTTCGTCTTTTGCAACTTCTTCACGCACCGTGCGTTCAAAATCCGAGCCGTCAAGTTTAGTTACGTTGTATCCGACTTCTACGATAAGCACTTCGCAGCCAAACGCTTCAGCAAGTTTGTCGACTTCAGTTTTTTGTTCTTCGTATGGTTCAATTGGCAAGTATAGTGCGTCTTTCAAGTGGCTAGTAAATGTTGCTGTAAAAGCTAGACTTCCTCTATCTTTGTAACTTTTAAGAAATCCATCCTTTTCAGCACTGTAAAAGATGACTTGTTTATTGTTTTCTTTCATGATTATTCTCCTTCGTTATATTTTTTAAAGCTCAATGTAAAACCTGCGATACCAACAGCGATAACTGCTAGACCAAGAGTTGACATGATGCCATCTTTTTCACCAGTATGTGGTAGAGTGCCGCCGTAAACGGTTGTATTTGCCACTTCTTTTGGCTCAGAATTGAGCTTATAAGATACTGTGGCGGATTCCGCCTCTTTCGCTTTCGGAGCGTCTACGAGCTTGCTAGATACCTTTTTTGGTGTGCTAGGTTTTTCTGGTGTTGGCTTAGTTGGTTCTTCTGGGATTTCCAACTCTGGCAAGTCCAAGATAGGTGCATCGTTTGGCACTACTCCACCTTCGAACTCAGGTTTTTCGTGTACTTCTGGAATACCAGGGATGCCACCATTAAACTCAGGTTTCTCATGCACCTCTGGGATGCCCGGAATACCCCCTTGGAATTCTGGAATTTCCACTGTAGGAGGGTCGAGCGGAACGATACCACCGTTAAACTCTGGCGTTTCGTCTGTTGGTGTTTCAACTGGTGTAGCTGAAACATTTTCGTATTTGTCGACTTTTACAGTAGGTGCTACTGGTTCTTCGATAGTTGGTGCTACTGGTTCAACTGGTTTGATTGGGAGTGTTGACACTGGAATTGTTGAGTTGATAGCGAACCATTGCCAAACACGGCCATCATTCCCGAAGTGGAAGCTCATTTTCCCGTCTTTGGTAAGTCCGACGGTACCGCCCTTATAAAAGTTGGGGCTGTCGAAGTTGTCCCACTCACCGATAACACTTTCATCATTTGAGCTATCGGCGTATGCTTTATTTCCTTCGTGGTTTACGATTGTTGACCCGTTGATTGTGATAAACCCTGCTTCATTTGAAACATATTCAATCTTGTCAGCATAAAGCTCACCTTTACCACGGTTCAAAGAGTTGAAACCGAATAGAGCGTCTTTGGTCAATGTAATGAGTTGCTTGTTAGCGTCATAGAATCGGACATTAGTAGCTACGTCAATAGCTTTACTAAAATTCATGAGACCGATTGTAATTGTTGGGTCATTGTATAGAATTGCGTAAGTATCAACGTCTGATGTGTAGTCGTATTCTACGGCAGCAATCTTTTGACCATTGTAGGTGCTGTTTTCAAGTCCTTCATAGCGAACTGTGGTAGTTTCGCCAGCTTTTAGGGCTACATAAGTACCACCGTTAATAAACTCGCTGTCTGGATTGAGGACGGTGTTAACCAAATAGTCCTTGTCACCAACTTCCGCAGCTTTGGCAGCGTCTTGCACTTCTTTTTCGTCAACAACATTACCTTTTACAACTTCATGAGTTGCGTTTGGTTCGCTTGCGTTGTTGTATACCAAACCTTGCTCAGCTACCTCTGAAAGATTACCTTCTTTCTTGGTGTTTTCTTCTGCTTCTGCCATGTTTTTTTCATAAGCAGCCTTGTCTTCGACGTATTTAGCTTTGTCAGCCTCATATTTAGCTTGAGCGTCTGCGCAAGCTTGTTTGTCTGCATTGTATTGGCTAACCACTGAATTAATTTCGTTAGCTTTTTCATTCATTGCATTTGCTGCTTGATCTTGAGTAAGGTTGTTAACTGTATTACCAGTTTCAACGGTAACTCCAGCAGCCTTAGCATTATCAACTGCTGCAGTGAGTTGTTCAGTTTGCTGAATTGGTGTCACTGTGATTTTTCCTGCAACCTCTGTATAAACATTGCTAGTTGATTGTGTTTCGTCAGCATGAACTACTGCCCCGCCAAGAAATGCTGTAGCGATTGCGATTGCTGAAAGTGTTGTAATTTTAGATGTTTTCATGGTATAATCTCCTTGGTATAATTTTCTCGCACAGGCCCTTACCTGTGCTTTTTTTAGTGCTTCAATCCGCACCCATCGCCCACCGTGTCGTATTTCAATGTTTTATTAGACTTATGAATGGGAAAATTAGGAAAAAAGTAATTTAGTAAAGATTTTTTTGGGGAAAGGTATAAGTTACACTCCACAGTGGGCCGTGGCTACGGATTGAAAGATTAACGATATTATTTATATTTAGCTAGTAGCTCACGCTCACGTTTTTGGCGTGCTTCGTATTTGCGTTCATTCTCTTCGTATGGTGTCCATACTGGTTCGAAGAAATATTCTGGTTCTTTTTTCTCTTTTACAAATAGCCATTTAAGTAGTTTTTTCATTTTTAAATTCCTTTCTGTTTTTCCTAACCGCACTAGAGAACTAGCGAGGACTTTTAATATATTAATTTTTAGGAGTTCTTATAAATCAAATCAAATCGTCTGATGGTATTGCTTACGTTTCAACTGAATTGTTGCCCCGCTAGCTCACTGTTACGGCTAGGGTGTTTAGTTATGCAATTTCTTGCCAGTTATTGTTAAACCAATTTCTGACTGCATCCCGTGGGTATCTTATTTGTGACCCTCGACCTTTGTCGATTTTTGGAAAACCGTCAAGGTTGGTTATTCGTAAAAATTCGGTATAGCTGACCAATTCCAAGCATCGACTGACACTGTTTAGCAGTTAAAATCATCGGTAGCGTTTCGTCTATATCGAACGCCTTTGTTTTGTCTGCTATCACTGCCGTTAGCATGCTGTCGAATTGGTCAGCTAATGGTTTGAATGGGTCTGTCATGTTGTTAACCCCTCTCAAGAGCGATGATCTCTTTCTGTTTTGGTGTTTCACGGATTTCAAATGGTGTGAAATCGTCGTAAGACAAATTTCTCAAGAATTGCACCGCTTTATCAGCGTCAACATGCTTGATGTTGGTGTACTTGGTCACGTTAAAGGCTTTCTTCAATCGTGCGTACATGATGCGAATAAACTGACCTTTCTTGGATGCGAACAAGTTATCACTAGGTTTTGTTTTCTGTTCCTCGAAATACGTATCAGCGAACGCTCCAGCTTTGCTAAAGACTACGCTTTTAATCTTGCTTGCTTCACCGTCATCGATATGGACTTTTTTGTTGACTTCTTCGACAAGCAACTCAATGTCAGTGAGCTTCTGATTTGTCTTTTTAACGTTTCTGTCCATTTCTTCCTTGATTCCGATAACTTCTTCCAAAAGTTGTTGGTTAACGGTGCTTTGTGCCACAAGGTTCATAGCTTGCTTTTTCTGCATTTCAACCGTTTCAGCAAGTAGGGTTTCTTTTTTCTTATTGTTTTTCTTCTTACTCATTGATGATTTCTCCTTCTATGATTGTTCTTCCACTTTCTGGGATGATTTTGTTCATTTCATCAATCCAATTTTCTGTGAGTGTTAGGATGTCTCTTAATTTCTCAATCTGAGCATCCTTGCCAATCCCTTGGATAAGGGTTTTAAATCTGAGCGGTGCCATTTTGCCATCAAAGAAATCTTCAAATTCTGTCACTAGATTACTGAGTGTAAAGATGTTAGAAACACTGTTTTCTAGCTTCTCTTTATCAGCTCGTAAGTGTTCGATAGACTCTTTCAAAGCTAGTGCTTCCGAGGTTTCTTTTTCGAGCATTTCGTAAGACGCTTCTTTAAGTCGCAAACTTCTTTTGACTGAATCAAGCTCGTCCGATAGGTCTTTGTTCTTGCCTAGCAATTGCTTGTTGAGGTCTTGTGTCGCTTGGTAATCTTGTGGGATAACTTCCTTTTCGATTACCTTTTCAGTGGTCTTCGTTTGTTTGACACGTTCCAATTCACCCTTGACTGCTTCCAGTGCTTGGTCTTTGAGTTTGAGACGACGCTCAAGCTCTTTATATTCTTTGTGAGTTGTGACATCGCCATTGAAAACCGCTTGATTGACCTCTGGAATAGCGGATGGTTTAGCAACTTGGGCTTGTAAAACTTTTGGTAGGTGTTCAAATTTTTCGATATTCGTTTGTTCGTTTTGCGAACAAACAAAATTGTAATGATTGATATATTCGTAAGCTTTGGTTTTTTTAAATCCTAAACTTCTATACCACTCTTCGAAACACCCGTACCCTCTAGTCGAAAGTTTTTCTTGAGCTTTAACAAGTTGCTTCCCTATTTCATAAGCGCTCTTACTTTGAATGCCGTAAATGATATTGGCACTTTCTTCCAGAAATTCCTTTGTCTTTACGTCGAGTAAGGAATAATCAAAATCATTTGTTGCTAATTCGTTCATGTATTATCCTTTCTGAATTCGTCTAAACTAACATCTAAAGCGTCAGCGATTTTCACCATTCTACTGAAAGAAAGGTCTCTCTTTCCGATGTTCATCAACGTGTTATAGCTGATACCAGTCTTTTCAGCTAACTCTGTGACTGTCATTCCTCTGTCAATAAGTAACTTGCTTAAAGTTTTTTTCATGTTCAATCCCAAAGCACAATATATAGTTTTTGATTGTATTGAAAACACAACATATTGTGTTATTCTATCCTTTCTGATATAATTGATTCATGACAAATGATTAAATAGGGCCTCTCATCTCCTTATGAAAATCGCTAGTCAAATATTATGGAAAGGAGAATTAATATGTCTACTACAAAAAAATTTGACTTAGTTGGTGATATAGCATTCTTTGCCACAGAAATTGATAATGATATTGCTATATCGACAGCGGCTGGAACATACTTTGGAAAATTACTTCCTGATAATCCTGATGAAACTTATGATGGTATAAAAAAATTTTTAGAGTTTCATAAAAATTCAAGCCATACTTTCGACGACGACGAACCACTCGAAGCTATTCTCTTAGTAGATGTCACTTTGGTTACTAGTTCAAATCAAAAAATGACGATGCCATTTGTTTATTTGTTTATTGACCAAATAATCGGCGTCTCATGTGGCAAAATTTAAGATTAGAAATATTTGCTAGTCTTTTAGAATCAATCGTTATATTCAAAATAGCGTTTGATTCTTTTTTCTTCCCACTATATGGGTATCGTTTTGGTTTCATGTTTGTTTCTTTCTATTTCTGATATAATAGTTTTAAAAAACAATTGGAGTTTTATTGTGGAAGTTCTATCAAACAAAGCGCATTGCTTAATCAAAACATTTATTAAAATTCGGAAATCTAACAAACGAGGTCGAATTTACTACAAAGATAATAAAGAATTACTTGATAACAATCGCGTTTTTGTCCAAGAACTTTGTGACAAAGGCTTATGCGTCAAAGACGTTTCTGGCGACGTAGGTCTCACGGAGAAAGGTCTTTATTATCTGCCAGAATACAAAGCATTCATGAAACGGACGCTATTAACTTCTTTATGGCTTCCATTCATAGTTTCTATTCTAGGAACATCTTTTACCTTGTTTCTTAATTATTTGATAAAACTTGTGATAGGCTTAATCAACTGTAAAGGGTAAACCAAATAACTTGTGGAGAATCAGTTTGATAATAAGGAAAACCCCTACCCCAACAATCGAACCCAATATAGAGCCGACAATTGCCAAAAAGGTACAACTTATCATTAACCCGGTATAACTCCAAAGCCAATCGTCAATGACGTCTTTGATTTTTTCAAAGGCTTTTTTTAGTGTCTTCATTTTGTTTCCTTTCTAATCTATACGAAATTTCGTATATCTAGGTTAAAAAAATTTAGGCTTCGACACGTTCGCTGAATAGGTATTCTAATTCATATTCTGGGAAGAATGCCTTCTTGATAGCTACTGTTTCACCAAAACTGAAATCTGTAACACCGTTAATCTTGCTACGAACCGTGCGGTAATCAACTTGTAGCAGGTCAGCGATGTCTACTAATGTAACGCCTTTGCTCTTACGAATTTCTTCGATGTTTTTCATTTGCTTCCTCCTTCCTTAAGCTTGATTTAAGTATATACTAATTTTCGTACACTGTCAACACAAAAGTACGATTTTTTTTACTTTTTTTATTTACCTATACAATTTTCTGTGTTAATATATATGTAGAAATAAAAATGAGGGTTATAAAAAATGCAGGCTGAAGAAAGAATTAAAGAGCTTATTATAGCTAAATATGGAAATGTTAGAGCTTTTGCGACAGAAAGCGGCATCTCTTATACTACTGTTCGCTCTATTTTGGAACGTGGTATCATGAACGCAAAAGCTGAGAATGTTTTTAAGATATGTCATTTATTGGGGATATCACCGGATACTGTCGCAGATTGGGGAGTTTCCACCGAACAACAGACCAACGCCCATGACATAGACAGCATTATTGACAACGCCATGATGTTCGACGGTAAACCGCTAACTGATGATGATAAACGTGCCATTCGTGGCATAATCGCTGGCTATATGAGTAGTAAGGGGGATTGAGGATGAAAGAGATAATCTATCTGGACACAAATTTAGTTAACTCTCTGCTCGCTCAGCAAAACGCTGGTCTGATAACAAAATTAGTGAATGAAGATGGAGAAAGCGACGCTAAAACTGAAGGAAGTGCAGAGCAAACAACCATATCCAGTGACGTTGGCCTCTCTGCTCTATTAAAAGCAACAGGAAGCTATTCTAACACTAATGTTGATAGTTACAACTTTGTATTTTCTAAGTCAAATAAAAACCTAGTAGAAACTGCTCTTGATGATTATTCTTTAGATTTGCTTATCACTGGTCTTGAGTCAAAAGAACTTATAAAACATAGCGATTACCAAGATGGCGACTTAATTTCTGTATCTGGAGAATTGACAGTTTTCAACTTTGAACAATTAGCAAATACAAGTGATTTAGAAGAAATAGATTTTTTACTTCCTGGATACGATGAATTTAAATCGCTACAATCAGAATTGAGAAAAATAAAGGGCAAAGATAAACACCTACCTAGGACTAAACAAATCCAAAAAGAACTTTCCAGGAACGGTTGGAATAACTTTGAGACAATGAAGCATATGTCTTCTTACTTAACAAAGTTATTGCCTGAAACAAATCTAATCAAAATTAGTAATACCTTCAGCATACTTCCGCTTGAATTTCTTCGAGTTCAAAGTGTTCAGCTTAGTTTTATGCAACTAGGAAAGAGAAAAATAAAAATGCTAGGTATCTGCTCTTCAACTTTTGACGAACAAATACCTAGCGATTTCTCACACATGAAAGATAGTAGCTTGATGTTGAAGTACGCTCCAACAACAATCTTGAATATTATGCTTGGTTCTTTTAGGATGGTAAACAAAGATGATCACCTCGTAAGACCTATTGCTATTTATTTCGAGGACTAAATAGATGTCCGTAGCGCTGATTAAAACACTCTCTTTTTAAATCAAGTTCTTCCTCGCCTACTTTAACATCCATGCGGACTCTATCAGCAAATTCATTGTGGCGCAATTCCATTTCTTTTTTAGATTGCTCCATCTTTTGACGCTCTTGATTGATGTGAGTAAAAAAAGAAAACATATCATCGCCCCGCCTTTCATCACTATTTTACAACGAACAATAGTAAAAAATCAACTGTTTCCATTTTGGGAACAACTCAAAAAAACCCCACGCTCTCCCGCCATCTTTGAGTGTGAGGATATGCATTACAGAAAAACAGAAAACAAAAAAACACCGGAACTGGTTAAAACGTTTACTATTTTTTTATAGAAACCGATACGAGGAAGCTATGCCTGAAAAAGAATTACTTGAGCAATTCAACGTGTCTCTTTGTGAGTTTGACTCTAGCCAGTGGTCTCGAGATGGGTTTCTAGACCCTGTTAACCGTGTGGTTTACATCAATAGGGATTTACCTGCCGAAAGACGTTTAAAGGTCATTCTGCACGAATTAGGGCACCTAGAACACAATCCCAAACACTACGAGCGCCTGCGTGAGAAATATGAAGCTCAAGCTAATAGGAATATGATCCATGAGTTGTTGAAAAATGAAAATCTGGACGATTTCAATTACCTACGCTTCATGGAAAAATATAATCTCACCACTATTTGTGATGAGACGTTTGTAAAAAATGAATATTTAAAAATGATGAGGAACTGATATGAAACTTTTGAAAAAATACAAATGGTATATCTTAACAATTATAGTTTTATTCTGTCTTGGCTTAATATTTGTGCCACGGTCTGGGAAGGAACCGAAGGAAACGAAACAGTCAAAAACTGTTAAAGTAACAAAGCACACCTCAAAGTCAAGCAAGCATAGTTCTTCTTCGACTTCAAAAACTTCTAGTAGTTCAAGTTCAGAACAACCGCAACAATCACAAGAACAGACGCAAACCGAAGCTTCTCAACCTCAACAAGAAACACCTATTGATGGCGTTGGGCCTACACAATCACAAGTAGACCAAGCAACTGAACAATATGGGTATACTCCGGGGTATGGGGGAGTGCCTTCCGATTCTCCTGAGATAGCAAGAGAACAATCAGACCAACAAGCACGCGAAAATTGGCATGATAGTCAAGTTGAGTGGGCTAAACAACAAGGTCTTATGGATTAGCCAAATAAAAAACCAGTCTTTCGACTGGCCAAACTATATCAAGGGAGTGTGTAAGATTAATATCACAACCCTTTTATTATACCAAAATAAGGGGACTAACTATGGCATCATATCGTAAACGCCCAAACGGGTGGGAATATCGGATAAGTTTTAAAGACCGATATGGAAATTATAGACGAAAAGAAAAGAGTGGTTTTAGGACTAAATCTGAAGCTATCAAGGCTGCTGCTGAGATGGAATTGAAAATGCAAGATACCGTCAATGTCGATGAAGATATAACATTTCTCAATTATTTCAAGCAGTGGTGCGAGGTCTACAAGCGTCCAAATGTCTCGACAATAACTTATAAGGCATATATTAACACTCAGCGTAAGATAGAGTTATTTTTCGGTGATAAGAAGCTGAAATCTATTACTGCCACTCAATACCAACGTGTGCTTAATCAGTACGCTAAAACTCACGCGCAAGATACTGTCGAGCGTTTTAACGTCCATGTCAAGGCTTGCATTGATATGGCGGTGCATGAGGGATATATCAAGCGTAACTTTTGCAAATTCGCCAAAATCAATGCTAAAAACAAAGGACGTGATCTTGATACTAAATTCCTTGAAGTGGAAGAATATGAATGTTTAATCTATGAGACAAGCAAGCGTCCAGACTGTGTGTCCTATGCTGCCCTCTATATGATTGCTAAAACTGGCATACGTTTCGCCGAATGTTTAGGTTTGACGGTGGATGATGTTGATCACGATGCAGGCATGGTGTCCATCAATAAAACATGGGACTATAAATTGGTCGTGAAGTCCGTGTCCACTCGTTAAGGCACACTTACGCAAGTTACTTAATAGCCCACGATATCGATTTAATTTCCGTGTCACAAGTTTTAGGGCATGAAAATCTAAACATCACACTGGAAGTCTATGCCCATCAATTACAAGAACAGAAATCACGAAATGACGAAAAGATAAAACAAATGTGGACAGAATGTGGACAAAACGCTTTAAAACCGCATGCTTAAAGGCTTAAAAATGTCCCCTGCCAACGAAAAGATGTAAAACATAGAAACAAATAAAAGCTATAAAGACTTAATTTTACTAGGTTTTTATAGTTTTTATTTTTATTTATTTCTGTGGTTTTTGGAAGATTTGGGGCAAAATTTGGGGCAAAAAAACTTGGCAGCATGAGCTACCAAGCGACAATAGAAAAAAACAAAAACATTCTGCACGTAATCATCCAAAAGTACATCTATAGTGTACCTCTATTTAGATTAAATGTCTAATGTTATATCAATGATACACAAAAAGGCTAGGATAACCCTAGTCTTTTATCGGATATTCTCCAAGTTCTTTTCAATCCACTCAAGTCGGTTTTGGCGGCCAGCTGGTATCGGCTCTTGGCTTCGTGAATAGTCTTTGAATCTCATTTGAAGCATATAGCCCCCGCCACCGATAGAGCTGGACTCTAACGCCACTTCTAAGTAAGCGCTAGAAATCCAGTTACCACCAGCCGTGTACATTCTACCGGCACCACCGATGACATCATCACGGTTATTTTTAAGCCATTTTAGAAGTTGCTGTTTCTTAAACTGATCATAATAGGCATAAAACGGCATATTCATCTTTAAAGAATTGTCCATGTAGTAATCAATTTGAGCCTTACCAATCATAGCAAGCTCGAAGTCATCAAATAGACAATCGAGCATTGCGTTTACTCGTGCTGCTCCCATTTTTTCGATGGAAGTGTCACCGTTCTTGAATTTTTGCCAGTTTGCGTCAGTGAATTTGATGTTTGGCAACCTATAAAAATCATTTTCAAAGCGGAAATATCTTCCTACGTATTCCAAAACTAACTCTTTGATGTCGTTGTTGATTTCCATTTTCATTTCTCCTTTATTATTAAGCTACATCCCAAACTTTTTCAGCGATGTAGTAAGTACCGATGCTATCACCGTCAGCCACTACTTCGATACCGTAGTAAGCACCAGATTTGTGCATGACTTCGTTGAATTTAACCACTTTAGCAGCATCTAGCACTTCAACCATTGACCATTTGCCAGATTTACGCATTTTAGCTTCTACTGCTTGGAATTTACCAAGGCTAGTTCCGTTATCTTTGATAGCAGCCCAAGCCATTTTCATAGCTCCAGCGATGTATTCGATAGCTTTGCCACCGAATTTTTTAGCAGCTTCTTTTGCGATTTCCCAAGCGTTTTTCATAAGTTCTTTTTTCATGGTTCTTACTCCCTTCCTTTATCTTACAAGTATATTATATATCATACATGATAGTTTGTCAACACTTTTGATAAAGAAATTTAGATTTTTTTGCAAAATAAAAAAGAGCTACGAGATAACCTCGTAGCTCTTTGCCTATGATGGATAACTTAATTATACCAAATAAAAAAACCCCAGCAAACGCTGAGGCTCGACCACTACTGCCATGGTATCCCTATTGCAGTGTGAGGGGAGGTGATATACTCCTTTTCGTTTTTTTAGTTTTCGTGGTCTGGTTTAATTACATATCTGTGCAATCATCCAAATACTGGTCTTCAACCCATTGAGCGCTGTCTGGGTGGTTGATTCGAGACCAGCCGTTTAGTTTCTCGTAAACACGGACTCTTGTGCCCGCTGGAAGGAACTCTTTATCTTGGCTATCGATGCGAGGACCAGCTTCAACGTAGTAGTCAGTGGTAAGTGTGCCTTCATAGTAAGGTTTGTCTGACTTCTCTAAGCGTGTATTAACATCTAGTTCACGCTCAAATTCGCTTTGGGCTGGTGCTGGAAGAGGTGTTCCACTCTCACGGAATACGATTTCACGAGGGCGACCATTGAGATCCCAAATATAATTATAATCATTTTCAGTCACACCGTCCATGCCATAGTTGCAATGGATAGCTGTGCTATCACTAGTCATAATCAATACGTGGCCAAATGCACCGAGCGAGCTTGAACCGTCACGAGGTGCCCAAATGACAACGTCCCCACGTTGACCATCGAATGTACCATCTACAGCGTCAAACACTTTTGCATAGCCAATTGCTGGCAATGCTTGTTGAAGTGATTCTGTGTTGTTATTTAAGCTGATTTCGAGTGCATAGCTTACCGCTGATGAGCAGTCAAATTCAATGCGCCCATCTCCATCGGCGTCATTCCCGTAACGGTCACCCATATCATAGTGAACTGGGATTGATTGTAGATGGTACATGCGTGCAATACTTGATTCAATTTTACTCATTGTTAATATCTCCTTTGTCCGATTAATTTTGTTTTGGTTCGTGGTAACCCAATGCTTGTTCGCTGTCTCCAAGGCCCTTGGTTGTTGGGTCTGGAATAATGTTAAGAATATTTACGATTGTCAAACCTACCAAATAAGGGTTTGATACAAACTTGCCAAACAAGCCAAACACTGCATCCCAACTTGTCAAGTCTTGGAAATTAATTCCAAAGTAAGTCAAGATGGGTAGTGCAATCGCAAGCGCTACACGATACAAGAACGCTTTATTTTTTGAGTTAAAACGTACAGACCAGTTAATTTTCATGTTAATTCCTCACTTCTAAATTAATGTATTTCTTGTAAAGGGCGTCAATGTACCCATTGCCACCTAATTTCTTGTAACTAGAGTGCATTTTGTGAATCACATCTGAATTATGAACAGTGGTATACCCGCGTTCTAACTCTTTGTTGATGTCACGCTCTAACCTTAGATACATGGTTACAAGGTGAGCTTCATCATGCACTGCTAGTTTGTCATTTAATTCATTGATCTTTTGGCCATTTGATTCACCAACTTGTTGAATAGCTTCAACTGACTCATGGATGTTGTTTAACTCGCCTTTTAAATCTCCGAATTGTGATTTGCTTAAATTGGCTGATTTGCTAGCTTTCATACCAAACCAGCCCGTTGCTATGACTCCGATAGTAGGGGCAAGGTGGTCAATCAAATCAGAAATATTCATCTTTTTTTACCCCCATGTTTTAACGCTTTACGCCTGTGTAGTATCCGCCAAGATTTCATCCTCTACTTTGTAACGCAAGTCACGTAGAGCACGTTCGTCTGTACGCATCTCTTGACGGTGCTTAGCGTAGAGTTCAGCGTTAAGAAGATTCTCTTGGACGCTAGATACTGCATTTTCGTCAATGCTGATGAATGTCTGTTTAACCAGAACTGTAGCTCCTTCTTCTTCAACGTTAAATTCTGCATTGATTGTACGTTGTTTTGTAATTTTAAGTGACATAATATTATTTTTCCTTTCTTTTATTCTTCGACTGCTGGGTATTCGTCTTCTGTGATGTAAGCGACCGTACCTGTGTAGACAGCATCTCCAAAACTCGGGTTTGAAAAAAATATATTTCCATTAGATTCAAAATGCCACACTGCGCAGTCCTTGTGTTTGTTTAAATCGTTTTTGTTAGCAACCAAATGCGTTTGCACGCAAGGCCTGAACCCATTTGGAATTTTCTCGCCCAAATCCTTGTATTCACCTTCGACGACAGAATAGGTGCCTCTGATTAAACTTAAGGTTACTACGTCCCCTTTCCGAACCACATTAGCTTTGACACCATATCCTATCGGGATTTCTTTTTTAACAACGGGTTGGTTGGTTTGCACAAACTCAACCCAATTTCCAACTGTGTCCTGCGTTAGAGTGCGTTTGAAGAACCTACCAGAACTTGTTGTCAACGATTGGTGAATACCACCCAGTCCTTCTATTATTTCTAAGAACCCTACTTGTTCTGTAGGTTTAGGCTTGTTGATAGGATAGTTCTTCATCGTGCTCATTACCGAGAAGAAACCTGTTGTTCTGTAATCATCAAGGTTCGTGTTGTTGTATTCGATAATCGCAGCACCTTGAACTTCTGTAAGTTGGTGGTGCTGGATTGGCTTTGGACCCGAATAAATCAATCCATTGACATCAAGCGCCCCGTTTTCACGATATTTACCGATACCAACACCTTGTTGATCGTAGGACATAATAATTTTATCGGTCGGCACTGTAGTTTGAAATTCTGAGACTGAAAATCTATCTTCTAGTTTCCCTGTGACTATGAATGAGGTATCTGCGGGATATTCCTTGCCCAAGTTAGCATTAGAAGCCTTGAACTCAGAAATGCTTGACCATTCACCACCAGCTTGCCCATTATCTGCTACAACATTGCTAGTTCCTACTTTTGTTGTTGCAAAAGTCAGCTTCATGGTATTTTTTTGAACACCATTAACGCTAAGAGGTGCTATTTTAGCGAACCTCTTGATGGTTAGCGTGTCTGACTTTGAACCACTTCTGGTAACTTCAAATTTTAGCGTTGGACTGAAATAGAATAGAAATGTTATTTTAGTCTCTTTCCAGTCAGACCAAATCCCACGAGAGTCTTGAACTCTCCCTCTTAATGTCATTTGAGTGTCTTTGTTTACAGCGACCTCACGAAATACCCCGCCGTTTGTTGAGACAGAATTGCTAGCACCAACAATTTCAGCGTAGTACCCAGCTATTGTAGCTTCATTCTTTGCTTGCGCCCCGTTGAAGACAACTTTCACAAGCGACATGATGGACACGAAATGTGTTGGCTCCGGAATTATCCTTTGAGTCGTTGGATTTGTGTCTGTCAAAGTAAATCCAGTGAACGAAGGTTTCATGTTGTTCGTAACAACGCTTGCTGTTAGTGTTGTTGACTGCGTTTGAATCAATTTGCCGTCTACATAGGTATCAACATATATAGTGCCTCGGCCAGTTGTTGCATCTGGTATGTCGTTGGCAAAATCCGCTGGGATTGTCCACTTAAACGATGTCCCAACATTGTCAGCAATTTTACCTTGCTTGTTACCCCAAAAATAGCGCAGTGTGTGCGTAGCGCCAGCTAATTTCCTGTCGATAGTGATATCTACTTGATTGCCAATGAATCCCTCTGGAACGCTCACCGAACTTCCTCTTGGGATAGTTGTCAGCGTTATGCCTTGATTGCCGATGTCTAGGTTTCCAGGGCTGTATCCACCCGATCCGTTGAAATGCGCACGCACACCGAAGGCACCAGACCCATCGTCAGCATGGCGGACAGTAATTGTGCGGTCAATCAACTGTATTTCTGAGTTTCGGTTAAGCATCGCTGGGCTACCAGAGTAGTCAATTCGTTGCCCAAAACCATCGACGTAACCAGAACATTGATAGCTTGCAAATGTCCACCCTTGATTCAGCAATGCTAATCGAATACGGACATCACTTGTATTGGTTTGGATATTCTGTCCAACTTGGTCAATCCACAGCCTAATGCGATATCCACGGTCATTATTTGACCAAAATTCTACCATGATTAACTACCTCCCACATATCTAATCACGTTCCTGTCAGGATTGATGAAGTCTTGCTCTTCTCGATAGCGACCAATCTGGATAGTTTTAGAGAAAATACCGTTCTCGATGTGGATCACACCTTGTGAGATGTACATGACCTCATTACCAGCTGAGAACATCGAAATACGGCCATTTGGGCTGAACAACATAGAGCTAGAGTTATCGGTTTTACCGATAACAAGCCCCTCATTTGATGAAGTCATGTAGCTGTCGATGAAGTTCCAACGCTCTGACATATTGTTCAGATTGTTCTCTAGTTTTGCGACACGAGCACTGGCATCAGCAAGGTTCTTCTCAGCTTGTGCCCGATTAGCGTTATTTGCGTTGACGAAATCTTGGTAAGCCTTCACCCATTGATTAAGTATCTCAAGAGAGGCTTTGGCCTCAAGCTCGGCTTGTACCACAGAATTAACTTCGTTGAGCTTGTTGAGCTGTGCTTGTGTCAAAACTTGGTCGGCTTTGGAATCGATGTCATCCTGTACATCTTCAATCGCAGGGGTCCAGTCCGTTTTGACTGTTCCTTTTTCGATTTTTACTTCCCAAACAGATTTGCTAGCTACTTTATGATATGTGTTGACACGTAGGTGATAGTTTCCTGTCGGTTTGTTCCAAGTAATCAGCGTTCCTGTAGTACCTGTCTTTAAATCAGATACAATCTGATAATTTTGGTATTTATCATCAATTAACCAGAGTGTCACATTATCGCTCTCAACATTTGCATTGTGTAGAGCAGTAAAATTGCCGTCCGATTTCGCACTAATGAGATACTTTTGGTTTTGCTCTAAATAGACAGAAGTTTCTGTTTTGTACAAAACGTTATTATCAAAATTTGTTGGTTTTTTATCCGGCTTAAAAGGTCCTTTTGAACCTTTTAAGAGGTTGCGACCACCGACAGACACACTACCAGCAGTGTCATTCCATGCATAATCGACTGGATTAGTGCTATTCGCTCTATCGAAGTTAGTACATATACCCAGGTACCGCTTAGTGCCGTCTTGCGTAAAACTAAAACCAGTGCGACCATCGGCACTATCGGCATAAGCAAAGTGGACGTAAGGTGTTCGTCCGTCCGCTCCAGGTTTACCCGGAATCCCGTCACGGCCATCGCTCCCCTTCCACTTAGACCAGCGATAGTCTTGTGGGTTCCGACTATGCGTAGTATTGAAATCTTGGTACATCCCGATAAAAGCCTTGTCAGTGTCGGTTTGGCTAAAACCACTACCGGAAACCGTGTCAGCATAGGCAATGTGGGTGTACTGTGTTTTACCGTCAGCACCTTTAATGCCGGGAATCCCTTGGTCGCCTTTTGGGCCTTGTAAGCCTTGTAAACCACGTTCGCCTTGCAAGCCTTTAGGCCCTTGTTCCCCACGGTCTCCTTTAGCCCCATCGTTCCCTTTTGGGCCTGCTGGCCCTTGCGGTCCGGGAGTGCCATTTCTACCGTCTGAGACATTTAAAAAAGTAACCTCTTCCGAAGCTACTTCCTTATTATCTACCCACGCCGAAACTGTTAGAGCAGTCGGTTGGGTAATCTGTGATGCCACCATGTCATAGGTCATGCCCACGTATTTAATAGCACCGTCAATCACGAAACGCCATGTGGCATTAACGGTTTTATCGCCTTGTTTCAAGGTTGGTCGAACGGTCGAGTGACCAACGCCATTCTTAAATACTGTGCCGTTGGTTGTCGTGATCTCGACACGGTATGGCAGAGATTTGGAAACAATCTCATCAATGCGTTGTTGCAAACTGCCAGACGGTTTATTGTCCAGCTTTCTGAAATTGGTAAACACCACTGAATTATTAAGTGGCATGTCAAAACTGATTACCATTTCAGACACACGAGCCTCAAGGGCTAACCCACCTCTAAAATTATTATTAATAATCTTGACGGTGTCGCCTAAGTTAATATCCTTGTAGTTTTCAATGAAACTGGATTGGATATCGACGGTGTAGGTCATGAGTGGATAAGCATACTGTTTGATGGTACGCAAGGCGTAACCTTTCAAAGCATTGACATCTTTGTACTCGGTTTCAAAATCCTTACGTGTCCAGTTATCTGCATTACCTGGATTCATGGTAGATGGGTAGCGTTCCCTAGACAGCGGGGCGAATACTAAACTATTACCACGCCTAGAATAAAACTCTACTTGTCCTAGCTCGTTCTTTTCCTCAAACTCCACATCATTCAGATTGACACCGTCTTGCCCGATAAAATTACCAGCGTTGAAAAGTTGTGTTTTATCACTGGTGACTTGGACACCCTTTAACTCGTTTTGAAAATAAAGGACCACATCACCCCTAACTTTACCAATCCCGTGGTGGTTTTCGTCTGGTTGTTGATAGATGTCGATGATAAAACGTTTTAAAGTTCCATCTCGGTTTAATTCCGTTCGAAATGCCATTTCAGCATCAAACTTAGACATCAAACTTCGTAACTGTGCCAATCGTGTATCTTGTGCTTCAAACTCAACTTTTCGAGTTTTGTCTGAGACTTCATTGACACCGATTTCCATATTCGCAAAACCAAGATAACCCATGTCATTCAGATACCAAGCTAGTGTCTGAGCGTTATCACTCTTGTATGGAATCGCACCTTCTTGTGCCAGTTCTAAGTTGGTGTTGTTACAAGTGACTTGAAAATTATCATCGTTCTCAACTAACTGTGATACATAGAAAACATGGTAAGTGTTATCGTAGTAGAACGAAACAAACATATCGTCATTGATATATTTAACATCGTCATGTAGTTCTCCATCTACAATTTTAGGAATTACGAAATCGAATGTACTAGTTGCGTATTCAAGGTAAGGATGCCATTGGCTGTTAGAGTAGGGCAGCATGCCAGGAATGTTATTATTCAACGCACAAACCTTACGCATGTTCTTGTCATGAATCCAAATTTGCATTAAACATAACGCTCCTTCCAAGTAATTTCAATAGTTGGGTCAGTTCTTACCCAACTTGATGTGTAGATGTCGATTTCAGTTTCACCAGTGCCAATGCTAAACGGCTCGGACAAGTAAGTTAGCTCATTAAGAGCAGGCAGATTATCAACGTAAGTTTTACCTTTAGCCATGTCTACTTCGAGAATAGAACCTTTACGGAAACGGTTAGGGATGTCTTCTTCCTTCTCTACGTGATGCTTTGCGTAAACAAAACTATCCAGATACAAGTGTGTGATCAACGGCCAATCTTTGATGCCGAAAATACCAATATGGATTTTAGCTGATTTTTTCCCTTTAATCTCTGGCACGGTGAACTTAGGATAAGACCCTTGCCAGTAAAATTGAAGAACATCATCAAAGCGTTGAACATCCGACCAACCTTGTGGTTCATTGAATGGGTTAGCAGTTGAAACGTGTGTCCCGTAGAAATGTTTTCTATCGAGGACTTTATAACCACCTTTGCCATCTCCTGCTAGGAAATTATAATGGCAGTCAAAACCATTAGTGTGTTTGTAAGTTTCTACACCGTAGAGAAATACACCGTTTGCGTCTGTTACAGATATTTTGATGAAACCGAATTGATTTGCAGCACCCAGCCACAATATTTGTCTCCACCAAAAATATTCATACAACGAGCCTTTTTGACCATTACTATCTGCCGGAATCTCCCATGTTAACGAACTACCTCGTAGGTATTTATCCCCACCACCAGTGTTTGTTAAGGCAATGTGTGGTCTGCCCCAATTGTTTTCGATAGCAAGAGTGCCATTGAGTGAGTGACTATCATCATTAAAACGCCCTTGATTTTTCGCACCAACCGCAAAACCGTTGGTGATCCAGTTATTAGAAACATAGTCGAACAGAATTTCAGATTGTTTAGCTGTACGGGTATTGGCTTCATTAGGGTTTCCAATCTCATAGCTTTCGCTAGAAGACTTCACAACACCAACCCATCCATTATCTGAGTTAAACTTCAGCTTAATATCTGGGTAGGTTTCAGCCGTACCAAAGTTCTTCAACGTAGCCTTGTAGTGACCAGTAGAGACTTTCTTAATACTGCCGTCCTTGGTTTCACCGTCGCTACTTACCAGGGCTTGTGCCTTGTTCTCACCGTAGCTTTTCGGAACATCGAATGTAACCGTTACCGTTGCAGTAATCGGTGCGGTGTTCTTATCAACCGCCAGCGACGCTTGACCAGACGGGATAGCTTCCCAAACCTTGTTAGGCTCATCGCCGAAAATCAATGGTTTAGGCTTGTCTACGTTGAGATAACCGCCCAGCGTTTCAGCGATGGTATTAAAGTAGTCGTAGTTTCCGACGAGGGTAAACGATACTTGAATCTGCTTGACTGACAAGGTGCTATATAGGAATTGCTGACCATAACGTCTACGTCCTTGGTCTTGATAGTTGTTATTGAAGTTAGCTGCCACGTTCTTAGTGACATCCACTGGAACGGTACGCCCTTGCCCTTCATTGAATAATTCGGTTAAATTCTTACCGTCATAAGTTACTGACATTCCTATCAAATAATGCTACCTCCTAACAACGCCTGCCTGCGTTCATAATCGTTTGTTGCTTTTGTCATAAAGGGTGCTAACCCGTTTGACACACTTCGACCATCGATGACATTTCTGATCTCGATTGGGTTAGAGCCATTAGTTACTAATTGACTTAGCAAATCAATCATGACATCTAATTTATCTTCGAGTACAGAAACACGCTCACGATCTGAAGTGTTATCGTGATTGCCTTGTGGGGCATCACCGGCGAAACGTGCCACTGCTTCAGTGAGTAGTTGCCACGCTCTGCCACGTTTGGCGATATCTGTTGGAATAACGTATTCTGGCATGTCGCCTTCAGCTAATTCATAAACACCGTTCTTGCGGACTAGACCACCGTTAGCATAGCCATAGGCTGCGACACGGTTAAAGGCTGCATCCGATGTACCATAACGATGCTTGATGTAGTTGATTGCAGCAAGCAAGTTATCGTAACCATTGCGGATGTTATTATGTCCTGGGTGTTTGTAAGCGTTAAATGTAGGCCCAATGGTCTGCATCAAACCAATTGAAGGTGTACCAGCTCTGGCGTTACTATCCCAATTGTTTTGGACGTTAGGGTCACCACCAGATTCACGTTGGATTGTTGCCAAAATCTTAGAAACACGGAAGTCATTTGGTTCAATACCATTAGCCTTCAACGCTCTAACTACGGACTCACGCCAACGAGAAACACCAGTTCCTTGTGGTCCATCTTCACCACCACCCGGAGGGCTGAGCAATGGACCAAGGGTTTTCTTAATCCAGTCAAACATGCCACCGACTTGGCGTTTAATCAAGGTTTGAAGTGGACTGTTACGGTCTTTCAAAGGCTTACTATCGTCACCGCCACTACTTCCACTATCTCGCACCCCGAAATCAAGGAAGGTAGCAGCGTTAGAGATGTGACGGCCAGCGTATTGGTGATACTGACCATTACCGCCGTAGTTGTATTCTTCACCGTCATAAGTATCGCCATGTACGGCAGTGACAAAGTCAACGTGGTTGCTTGAAACTGGCCCGCCAGTGTAAACCGCTACCGTTCCCGGCTTAGGTCTGCTTAAATGTGGTACGCTGGCAGATATCCATTGATTACCGTTACCGAGGTGACTAAACAAGCTAGGTTTAACACCAAGGTTAGCCAAACGATTGGCAACGAATGATACACACTCACGATAGAAGTAACCCCACGGGTCAGCACCAGCGTCTTTAGCCTTATCTTTGAAACGGTAGTCGTCACCTTTGGCACCCATAGCGACGGTACCTTCATCCATTGCGGCACTGGCCATAGACCAAAGCTCTTTCCACCAATTCTTAGCTTCTTCGACGGGTTTCTTGTACAAGGCGTTACCGAGCGGGTTAAACATACCAGCTAACTTATCAGCATTAGGACTGAATTTTTTAGCCAATGATCCAACGGGGTCTTTAACGACATCAGTAACAAACTCAATCATTTTCATGAATTTATCGACACCGTTCTTCATGGTATCCCACACCGAGCCAGCTACGTTAGTAGCCGTATCCCAGATTTTAGACCAGAAACCAGTACCTTTCGCAAACGCTCCACGTTCAACACCCATGAGCATAGCTAACTCACTAGCGTTGATTACTTCAGAGCCAGCCGGCAAGAGATATTCAACGTTTCTGCCCTGTGGCAAGAATGACTTACCGTTAGGCAAGATTACCATCTCTTGATTGTTAGTCTCTGGGCTATCGTAGCCATCATTAAGAGTAGCTAACGTAGGCTTGGTAATTGGGTTTCGGTATGAACTGAACATACCAGTACCGCCGGCAAACTTAACTTTCGGGATTTTAGAGATAGCCTCTTTACTACCACCGAAATCAGAAATCAGTTTGTTGATACCGTCAATACCAGCGTTTGGCAAGGCAATGACAGCATTGATACCGTCTCCGGCAAGTTTTTTCATGCCGTCCCACATCTCACCGAAACCTTTTTTGACATTATCCCAAGTGTTCTTGAAGAAATTACCAATGTTGGTTAAGGCATCCGTGATTAGTTTGGTAATGTTAACACCAAATTTCTCTTGTGTTAACGCTCCGATTTCATCCCATTTTTTAGATAGGAATTTCTTAGAGTTTTCCCAACCTTCAAACCAGTTCTTATTGATACCTTTGTGATGTTTGTCAATATCTTTACCAAGGGCAGTCATGGCTTCCGTAGCATTACCCTTGATACCTTCCCACGTTTTAGATGCGAATTTCTTAACGTTGTCCCACTTTTCGCCCCAATCTTTCTTAAGGTTACTCATGTGTTTTTCAACACCTTTAGCCATATCTTTGACATGGTTCACGGTGCTATCAACGAACTTCTTAAACTTCTTATTGTGCTTATAGATTAAAGCAAAAGCCCCAGCAATAGGATTGGCAATAAATAAAAGGACTTGTTTCCAGTCCTTCTTAAAGAAATCAATGATTTTACCAAAGATTTCTTTGGTAACCTTAAAGATTTTATCAAAGGCTTTTTTTGCAGCATTAAACATGCCGTCTACAAAGGCTTTGAATTTCTTGTTGTGCTTGTAAAGTAGCACTAGGGCAGTGATAGCCGTAGTTACCGCAACCACAATCAGACCGATAGGGTTAGATGCCAAAGCTAGGTTCAATAATTTTTGTGCCGCAGTCATACCGACTGTAGCTGTTCGCCAAGCATGAATACCTTTGACTACTGCCGTTATTCCAAGAGCGACCTTAGAACCTACAAAATAAGCAACAAACAAAGAACCAACCGTTTTAATAGCCGTCTTATGTTTTGCAATACCACCTAATGCCTTAGATAGTGATGTGACTGGACCTTTCGCCTTCTTACCGTTTCCAGTCATGAGGTTGAAAGCACCAGCGACACCCTTAATCATGTCTATGGCAACTTCCCATACACCACCAGCAAAATCTTTACCGATGGTGAATACTGCTCCTAGACTGTCCTTAACTTCTTTAAAAAAGGCGACAATCTTAGGTGCATTGTTAGCAATGCTCTTGCTCAGATTATCGACAAACTTATTGAGACCGTCCATTAGGCCATTAAGCTTATCTGTGCCATTTCCAAGGTTAAACACCTTAGAGAAAGCATCCATGATAGTGCCTAGACCTTTAGAAACGTGTTCTCCTAAGTCTTTAAACTTAGTTTCAGTGTTAGGGTCAGCAACCCAATTACCAATCTGTTGCAAGAATGGGTTTTTCATTTTATCGATTGGGTCACGGAAAGCTGCAACCACTGCCGGCATACGAGACTGGATAGTCCTTTCAAGACCACCGATAGTGGTTGAGAAGTTAGCTGTCGCATCCTTGTACTTGTCTTGCAACTCGAACAAGGCTTTTTGGGCCATTTCAGCGGTGATTTTGCCGTCTTTCTGCAGCTCAGCATATTTATCGGCGGTCATGTCTGCAATGCCCAATTCTTGTGCAGCAACTTCTTTAAGCTGGTTCTTCATTTCTGGGAAGACATTGATAATTGACATCATATCTTGCCCTTGGACTTTACCATTGGCAATCATTTGAGCCCATTGGGTTGCGAAATTCTCAACGGCTGCATCGGTTTGACCGAATGCGTCTTGCAAAGTCAAGATGGCTTGCGTTTGTTGCTTAGTCAACTCAGTATTATGAGTTACGGCATAGAATTTTTGGTTCATGCCGTCAACCATTTCGGTTGAGTTAGCCGCTGCTTGTGCCATTTGGTTGGTCATATCAACCATCTTCTTACCTTCTTCGGCATTGCCGGTTAAGGTAAGCCAAGTGGCATTCATGGTTTGTTGATATTTAACGTATTCGGCACTTGATTGAGCAATCTCGTCAAACTTGCCCTTAATAGCTCCCAATGCGTTTTGGAAACCGTTGCTAATAAGATTAGCTGCAAACGTAGCTCCGAAGATACCTTTCAAACGTGAGGTTTTCGTTTCAGTCTCACTGACTTCACTACCTAAGCGTTTAAAACTATCTTTCAAGCGACCAATGAACGTGCTAGAACGTTGACTTTGTTCGATTTCATCGTTCAGCTTATCAGCAGCATTGCGAGTGTGTGCTAGGCTTGTTGCTGTTTCATCTAGGCGTTGCTTTTGCTTGCGGTATTCATCGCTTGTTCTTCCGGACTGTTTTGCCACACGCTCAAGCATTTCTTTTTGAGTCTCGTACTGCTTGTTTAAGTTAGTAATCGAACCCTTGTATTGCTTGAGCTGTTCTTGTCTAGCTTCATCTTCCTTACCTTCAGCTTTCAAGCGCTTGATGTAAGTATCAGAAGTTTCGTTTTGAAGTTTGTACTCTCTTTGCAATTCGGCAAGCCCAGACCTGTGATAGTCCAGACTGTTTTTAGCTTGCCTTTGCTGACTTTCCAACGACGCCAAACGTGTAGTCGCTTGGTCGATTTGTTGTTGGTACTTAAGGTACTGTTCGGCAGTTTCGGCGGTACTTCCCTTAAGTTGAGACTGTTCTTGTTTCAGTTTCTCAATCTTATGTTGTTGGTTTTGGATAGCATTACCCAAACCATCGTACTTAGCTTGTGCTGCTCCCAAGTAATCACCAGCACTACGCATTTGGCTTTCTTGTGCCTTCCATGCGTTTGTAGAGCTATTGACTAACTGAGTTAACCGCTTAATCGAGTTAGCCGCTTGTAGCGTATCTAAGGCAATTTCCGTGGACATGGTAGCTTGTACTTTTGCCATGTATTATTTTTCCTCCTTTCCTTAAATATTTAGAGCAAAGATGTTGGGTCAACCATTCTATCTTCTTCCTCTTTGGCATTTAAGATTTTCATTAGCTCGTAATAATCAGTGTCGTAATACTGATCCAATGTCCACCCAAAACCTTGGATTGATTTCTTAGCAATGATTTTCAAATCTTCAATGCGATTCTCTAAATCAAAAATCTGTTCGCCTTTAGACTTTAGTCTTTTGGGTCAATTTCACCAGCAGACGCTTCTTCGAGTTGTTCATCGGTCAAACCGTACATATATCCCACCAATTTCTCGGCAATTTCTTGTGTACGCTCATTGTCCAAGTCGAGCAATTTGTCATAAGCTTCATCATCCAAGTTGAGAACGGCACGGATGAAACCAAGCATTTCCTTAAGGATTGTGAAGCTTGCTTGTGCTTGCTCTTGCGTGTCGCTTTCCTCAACGGTGTCGCTGATTTTAAGCACGGCAAGTTGGTACTCATGCATACGCAAGACATTACGGTTGCTTGTTGTCACTTTAAATGCTTTTTTACTGATTTCCGGAATTTGAATAGTTCTGATTTCCATTGTGTCTTTACTCCTTTTTAACAAAAATAGAGGTCAGGCCATGAGCCCGACCTCTTGCAAATTATTTAGATTATTACCCTGGAACTACGCCAGCTCCTGTGAGGACATACCCACCAAACACTTCTTTGAACATGTTAGCTTTGTCGAAAGTTGATGCTCCAGAATAGTATTTCTTGTAAGGCTCACCACCGAACGCATCCGCTGACAAGGCATTGAATGTCATGTTGTCGTCTTGGCGAGTTTGAGCTGTATCGGTATCTGTAGCAACGTTTTGAGTTGATTCTTGCATGATACCGTTAGCGAAACCAAAGAATACTGAGTGTTTGCGGTCAAGTGTTTCAGATTCAATCAATACCGCTGTGTGTGGTTTCTCACCGTCCATAACGTATCCACCCTTACCATCTGGTTTGAAACCAAGCATTTTTTGTTTAATTTCAAAGTCAAGGTTGTTGAAGTCGAAAGCGACTGTTGGAGAGCCTGGCGCAATCATAACGTCTTGCACTGAGTTGTTCCCTGGAACCTTAGTCGCTTGACCTTCCAAGTTAGAGATGTTAGCGGTACGAGTACCAAGCATTTTAGAATCAACTTCGATAACGCCTTCTGTTGAAAGACCATCAGCGCCTTTAAGTAGTTTTTGGGTTTTAGGGTCAACCAATGCAAGGCGGACCATTTTCAAACCTACAATTGCCATATAGTAATTTCTCCTTTATTAAATTAACTTATCGAGAGCAACAAAAAAGACCGCCGTGATCTGCAATGTATCGGGGTCTATGCTATGTTCTCTCATATCTGTAATCGAGTAGTGCTCAGATTTTAGGAATTTCAGTAATTCCATTTCAAAGGCTTCAATGTCAAAATCGATGTCAGCCTTGTAGAAAATCTGGACTTCTACTCTATCTGTTTTACTGAAAAAGGTATTATTCCCACTCAAATCAAGGGATGGATTGCTTTCGGTGAGTAACACGATTGTCTTATCGGTATTTTCTTCGAGTTCTTTGGGCAAGTTGTTTGCATAGATTTCGCTTATTTCACCAAATTCTTTGCCCTCGATTAGCTCTTTTAGTTTTACGGTTGCTAACACTTAATCACCTTCCTCCTTTCTTGCGAATGAGTTTCTCATATTCCTCTTTTTCTGCCAATAGCACTTTCTTTTGAACGGTGCTATCGTTTTGGACATTGGTAACGAAATGATCAGCACGGCATTTTTTAGTGCCGTCATTCAATCGTCTGGCATTTTGTGCGTGGTAATTATTCTTCCACCCTACTGTTGCCACACCGTTTTTTCTGCCGTCCGCATTCGTGGATTGGACAGATAAACCGTCAGCCATGTGTCCATACTTCAAATCTTTTTTATTTGAGTAGTGTTTCTCACGAGTCACTTCTTCCAACTCTTTTTGAAACACTTTCGCACCAGCGGTAGTAATTTTAGCTTGTTCCGCTGGTGTGATGTCGCCAATGCTGGCCACTGTTTCAAGCCAACCCTCTAGTGCTTCATCAAGCCCTACCACAGCCATCACCCAACTTTCTTGTGCTTTCTAAGTGTCAGAAAGTCGTAGCGGTTAAGCCCGAAATTTTCATTGGGGCTAACACGCACAATATCATACTGAGTGCCATTTAGGACGGCTACTTGACCTTCAATCACTTTAGCATTATGGCGAATAACAATCACTCGTGTATCGCTTTCGCCATTTTGCTGAGCTAGATACTCTTGATTAAGAGTGCGAGTGTGTGGCTTATAGTGCAGCGTAAACTGTTTCACGAATGTTGGCACACTCACACCCGTAAACTTGTTAGGGGTGCTTTGGTATGTCCCAAAATCAGCTTTGAAACGAAAGTCTGAGGGTAAATATCTAACTTTAGGCATTAGTCACCTCTTTCTTCACTATACGTTGCGTATAAGCCCCTTAATTGCCCGATTATGCTATTTAAAGTGAGATTGATAGGATAAGTCACCGTGTCCGTTAGAGCCACTCTGTAGGTGAAATATGAGCTTGTGAGGGCTATTACAGCCGTATCGTAAAGAGATTCTACACTTTCAAGGTCATAGAATTTCTTATCACTACCGACTGCATTGATAATGTACTGTTGAGCCGATTCAATGTAAGCTGGAATGAGTGCAGTGTCGTCTGTCTCATCCAGATTCAAGGTCTGCATGATGGTTTCCTTAGATACACTCATTGCTTACCTCCTAAATTAAGCTCCTGGAGTAAGATTAGCTTTTTGGTCAGCGATTGCTTTAAATGACGCTGGCACAAACGCTTCTTCATCAGTTTTAACAACGTCGAAACGGTCGATAACACGTACTTTAGTAGTGTCAGTTTCGAACGCTCCACCACCGATGTTAGTTGAAAGTAGTGACAAGTGTTGACGGTCAAACAATGTTACTGCTTGTTTCAAGTCACCAAAGTACAATGGCATAGCTCCACCAGTACCATTAGCAAGCCAACGGTCTGATACTTCTTTAACTGTGAAACCATCGATTGAGTAGCCAGTTGGGGATTTAACATCACGCTCCATGAGGTAGTCACCCATTGCGTTCTTGACTTTCTTAAGGGCAGTAAAGCCTGAAGTGTTTGTCAAAAAGAATGATGTTTGCTTGATAGCTGGGTCAACTTTAGCCTCAAGATCAATGATATCATCCCACTTAGCCAATGTTGGTTTAGTTGGAAGTGTTGCGATAACATCCAAGATAGCTTTGTTGCGAGTAACAACGACTTTTTTCGCAATCCAACCAGACAACCATGCAAGGATATTTTCAGCAGAATCAGCAAGCAAGCTGTTTGTTACTGTTGAAATACCAGCATAGCGTTTGATAGCGTACTTGATAAGTGACAATTTTGGATCATCGTTGTTGCCGATTTGACCAGCTTCATCATCGAGTTTAGAAAGGCCAGTGATTTCAGCCCATTTTTCGTAGACACGAGAACCAGTAAGAGTAGTTACGTTTTCAACGTTTACATACTCTTGCAATGAATCGTATTGACGAACCAATGTATTGATAGCTGTACGGATATCTTGTGGGATAGTCAAGCCAGCGTCAGAACCGGATGCGTCTGTTTTAGAATCAAGCAAGTTTTGGTAACGACCACGGACGAGGTTTTTGAAGTCTTTAACAAAGGCGTCTTTTACTTCTTCTTCATTCTTAGTCAATGGTTGTTTTTCTTCTTCAGTCATGTTTGCCACTTCGCTAGCACGAGCTTCAGTGTATTGTTCTTTGAACATGTCACGTTTCATTTTTGCAGTGTCACGCTCATTTTTGATTGCTTGCAATTCTTCAGCGGTAACTGAATCATCAAGCATAGCTACGTTAAGTTTTTCATTAAGATTTTCGACCTTGTCGCCTTGAGCAACCCAAAGGTCATGCAATTCGTTTGATGTTTTCATCAATCATCTTCCTTTCATTTTTCAAGTAAAATCGCCAATTTTTGCTCACGCAATGAATTGGTTTTAGGTGTAGCAATCATATTCTTAAATTTAGTGATTGCTGATTTGCTTGGTAGTTGATGCACGGCATTCGTAACCATGATTTCTTCTTCATCATCGTCGAAGAACATAATTTCGTCCGCAAAGCCTTTATCGACAGCAGTTTTAGCGTTAAGCCAAGTCTCTTTAGCCATGAGATCAAGTAATTCTGGTTGTTTAAGACCAGTTTTCATCTCATAAGCCAAAGCGATAGACTCGTCAATGCTATTCAATACTGCCGATTGATGTTCCAGGTCGTCGCTATTACCAACGATGCCAGTAGACGCTTTATGAATCATAATGTGTGCCGTTGGACTGATACGAACAGTATCGCCAGCCATAGAAATGACACTTGCAGCACTAGCCGCAAGTCCTTGCACATTAACCACAATACGCTTGCCACTAGCCTTAAGCATTGTATAGATTTCGCTAGCTGCAAACACATCACCACCATTAGACGCTATATTAAGCGTGATTTCTTCGTCTTCGTCGTTAGTGATGGCATCTTGTACCAATTTAGGATAGGTACTGGACATGCCAAAGTATTCATAGAACGCCCCAGCATCATCACTTACGATATCGCCTTTAATATCAATCTTGCCCATTTATCTCACCTCCTTTCAATGTGGTATGGTTAGGGTTTTCACCCTTAGGCAACTCTTTAGGCAGAATTTCAGCTTGCTGCAAAATATACAAGCCTTGATTCTGTGCGAGTGTGCCACTTTTAACCATGCTATTGATACGGCTGGTATAGTTAGCACCAGTCGGGTCAACCGCTGGAAAAATATCCGCA
>FLSE01347896.1_pt1 | contig 43397 bp, 46 predicted proteins | sample 1550461 | NCBI WGS metagenome assembly FLSE01 (sample SAMEA4031758, study PRJEB14383) | metagenome | biome: human; feature: oral; material: saliva | place: Philippines | collected 2014 | reverse complement strand
CGATCGCCATCAAATGCCAAGCGAATCCGCCCCGCCAATCGACTAAGCGACTTCAGATGTTGCGTCGTCATCGCCGTACCAGAGGTCGCAACCACGTTTTTGACGCCCGCTTGATGACTGCTAATTACATCCAAATTGCCCTCAACAATCACCGCCACATCGCTTTTTCGAATCGCCTCCTTAGCCTGATGCAAACCAAAAATATGTCGCGATTTATCAAATAACAGCGTTTGCGGCGTGTTCAAGTATTTTGGCGCGCGTGGATCGTCACGAATAATTCTGCCCGTAAATCCCACAACTTCGCCGTTGCCGTCACTCAAAGCTACCATCATTCGCCCGCGAAACAAATCGCCACCAAACCGATTCGACAAGCCAGCATCCGCCAATTCCTGCCTAGAAAATCCTCTTTTTTCCAATGCTTTCGTCAACGTGTCTCCATTCTCCGGCGCATAGCCAATCAAAAAATCACCAATTGTTTGACGATTTAATCGCCGTTTTTTAACCACATAATCCAGAGCTAATGAATTTTTTACCAAATTCTGCTGATAAAAATTGGCGGCTAATTTCAACGCTTCCCTAGCCCTGGCGCGGCGCTTGGCTGTTCGTCCGTCGCCATTAGAAAACAAAGTCAAATCAACGCCTGCCTTCCGAGCCAAATGTTCCAGCGATTGACGAAAATCCATTCCTTCCACCATCATCACAAATGTAAAAATATCGCCACCTTTTCCAGAAGAAAAATCGTGCCAAATCTGCTTTTCTGGACTGACCATAAAGCTTGGGGTTCGCTCGTCGGTAAACGGACTTAAACCCTTCAAATTGCGCCCCGCTCGCTTCAACTGAACATACTCACCAATTACATCCTCGATGTTCAGTCGCGCCCGCACTTCTTCTTTGGCATCATTCATATTTTTATTATATCACTCTTTACCTCTGTTATTGTTTGTGGTTAAATAGGAATATGTATTCTGACAATTTGAATAACCAACCTCAAGGTATCGATTATCTGAATCAAATTGCCACACCTCCGCCAGCGGAAGGTTTTGATAAAAAAACCAAAATCATCATCGCTATTTTGAGTTTTATCGGTCTGATAACCCTGATCGCGATATTCGTTTTTTCACAAGATTCTATGCCAAATGCTAGTCCATCACAAGTTGCGGCGCGCGTTAATAAACTGCTCACTATTTCCAAAAAATACAATAATAAGTTCCGCTCGACCAGTTTACAAACCACCAATAGTTCTCTGGTTGCAGTGCTGACCACTGCGAATGCCTCAATGGGCGAAGCACTTCAAGCAACCGGCATCAATTATAAGGAGAAACAAAAGGACATCCTCGCTCTAGATCCGTCGGAAAAATTAGAGAAAAAATTGGACGAAGCTCTTCTGAACACGCAATTGGATATTACCTATGCCCATGAGATGAATGTGCAAATAACAGATACAATCAACATGATGAAAAAGGTGTACAAATCCACCAAGTCAAAAAAGATGCGCGAATGGCTAGTGAAAACTGCTGGCGATTTAGAGAATATTCAGAAGCAGATCAATCAAATTATTAAGGCAGATTAAGCTTCCGAGACTAATCGATAGCTCAACCTCGCCAAATCAAAGACCTCTTCGTCAGTCAATTGACCTGAACAAATAATTGTATTCCAATGTTTCTTGTTTAAGTGATAGCCTGGCAAAACCGTTTCGTACTTTTCTCGTAAATTCTGCGCCAACAACGGATCACATTTCAAACTCACCCTGAGCGGCTTTGAACCTTCCCTCACCAACGCCACCATTTTCCCCGCGCCGTCATTATCTCTACCAAATTTATATACCGCAACATCCTCGCCAAATGGATAATCCAACCATACGCCCGGCAAGCTTAGGATAAAATCTTCAAATTGTTTATGCGTCATACCTTTACCTTTTTCAAATAATATTCAAGTTCCATAATGCTGCCGCGGATGTCTTCCAGCGCTCGATGATCTTCTGGCTTGGCGAATTTCTTACCGTATTTACCTTCAAACACCACCTTCCACGCACTCACATCCAACACACGATAATGTAGTCTTTTTGACAACGTTGGCCACCATTGGTCAATAAATCGACGATCCTGATGGATTGAATTGCCTGCTAACAAAATCTTCGTTTCACCCGCAAAATACTCATCACAAAACGCCAACAATTCGCGTTCTATTTCCGCCAAAGGCTTGCCCGATTCATTCTGCTCTTCCAGCCCACGTCGCGCTTCCGGATGCTCATTCCAAAAACCAGCATTTCGATCCAACAGCTTAGCCAGCTTTTCCGAATTGTGACGCACAATTCCTTCGTACGTCGCAATTTCCTTAAAATTCCAATCCGTCGCAATTGCCGCCACTTCCAAAATCTCATCACGCACCGGATCCAATCCAGTCATCTCCAAATCCACCCACAAAATCTTTTTCGGCTTAAAACTTGCTTTCATATCTCTATTTTACCACTTCCATAAGGCGTGCTAAACTAAAATCATGACAAAACGCATCCTACTCAAATTATCAGGTGAACAACTTCAAGGCGAATTCGCCAGTGGCTTCGACCCAAAACGTGCTCGCTGGATTGCCGAACAAATTCGACCAGCATTAGAAGACGGGGCTGAAATTGTAATTATGGTCGGCGGCGGCAATTACGTTCGCGGCAATCAAATCATCGGTCACGGAATTCAACCTGTTTCCGCTCATAATATCGGGATGCTTTCTACACTTATGAATGCCATTGCACTGGCTGACGTATTGAACGACGCAGGACTTCCAACTCGCGCATTGTCCACAGTCGAAGTGAATCAATTTATTGATCACTATACTTTCCGACGCGCCATTAGCCATATTAAGAAAAACCGCATCGTAATCGTGGCGTGCGGCACCGGCAGACCGTTTCTGACTACTGATACTGCAGCGTTAAATCTAGCACTAGAAATGCAGTGTGACACCGTGGTTAAAACAACGAAAGTCGACGGAGTTTACGACAAAGATCCTATGAAATTCCCTGACGCTGTAAAAATTGACCATTTATCTTACCAAGAAGCCCTAACAAATCCTAACATTGCCGTTATGGACAAGGCGGCAATTGGGCTAGCCATGGACGAGCATATTCCAGTCATCATTTGCGACCTGCTAACAGACGGAAATATTCTCCGCGCAACCCACGGAGAATCAGTAGGCACGCTTATTAGTTAAGGTTTTAATCCTTTTTCTTATCTAATTTATCGAGTTTAAAGAAGTGAACAATTGCATATACAACAAACGCAACGGCTATCAACGTAATTAACGAACTAACGAACGCGCCGTATAAAAATTCGCCTTTACGTCCAGCAACTTCAACCGTAAATGAAGCTGATTGCAATCCTTGTTGAGAGCCAACGATCAACTGCACTAACGGGTCAATAAATGCCGTCACCAACTTTTTAACCGTATCGCCAGCTGCGGTACCGATTGCCAAACCTACAGCCAAACCGACAACACCCTGCTCGCGGATAAAGTTTACAAACCCACCCATATGAGTGTCTTTTATAGCTGCACTTACAATTTTCTTCTCTTTGATGGCAGCAATTTTTTTAGCAGCTTTAATGCTCTTAGGGGTCAATTTTTTAGCCGATTTGTCGACACTAGGTTTTGCCATAATAAATTCTCCTTTTATTATTTATTATTAGATATTATATCTTATTTGGTGCCACGATTCCCAAAATAGCCAGTCCAGCCTTAAGAATGTCGGCGTAAATTGCCACGATTCCTACGCGATGCGCCTCTTTGTCGCTACCAATAACCTGATTTTTCTCGTAATATCGATTAAATTCTTGCGCCAATTCAAACAAATATGTACAGATGTGATGAGGTTCCAAACTTTCCTTAGCGCGATCAACCACGTCCACGTACTCACTCAATTTTCTAACCAGCATTTTATCCTCGTCAAACAACTCTGTCGGAAAGGCAATTTCTTTATCGGATTTAGCTAAAATACCTCGCGCTCGAGCGTGAGCGTATTGCAAGTAGCTCCCCGTATTTCCCGTCAAACTTACCGCGTCGTTAATATCAAATATGACGTCGCCGCCGATCTTAACCTTCAAGAATTGATAACGGAGCGCGCCAGCAATCACGTCGTCAGTTGGTTCGCCACCAGCTTTTTTAATCGCCTTCTTAAACTCGTCAAACAGCCAACCAATTGTAACAACCTCACCCGTTCGCGAACTCATCTTTCCAGTTGTCAATTTAACCAAGCCAGTCGCGTAATTAAACAATTTTCCTTTCAAGGCTGGAATCGACAATTCACTAGCCGCAATCACGCCGCGGAAGTACGCTGCTTGCTCCTCGCCATTTACTGTAATTGACAAGTCCAAATTCGGGTAGTCCTTATACTTCAACTGGATCAATCCCATATCATGCGCCCCATAAAGACCATTGCCGTGAGATCCAATAAACACGTTGTCGAACGCGCCGTATTTACTGCCCTTAAAAACATACGCACCGTCAGATTTGGTGAACACCTCTGGAGTTTTCTCTTTAATCAGAGATTTGCCCAATTCTTCAGTTTCGCTCTCAACGTAACGTCGCTCAATCGGCACGTTTCCAAGTCGCCCAACATTAGAGTCAATTTCATCAAAACTCCAACTTTTACAGATTTCGTAAACTTGTTTATATAGCGGATCATCCAGGACGAATGATTGCTTAGCTAGTTCATCAATTTCTGCCTTTGCCTCTGGAGATTCTTTCGCCGCACGCGCACCTTCAACGTACATGCGACTCATAAATTCATTTCGCTTATCGGCTGGGATTTCGTTCAATTTATTTACATCGCCATCAATCTCACGTAAAATCGCCCACATACTTTTACCGACATGCGTTCCGACATCACCATGATAACTCACTCGATGTACAATTGCGCCGTCAACCGCCAGCAAGTTAGCCATCGTGTCCGCCAAAATCGCATTCAAAGCGTGTCCGATATGCATAGCCTTAAATGGATTCGGACAATTGGTTTCAATCACAACCGTCTGACCAGCGCGCTTCGTCGTTGGCTCTTTTTTCAAAGAATTTAGAACGGATTGATCGCTCAGTTTTACATTGATAAAACCTGGACCAGCCACGCTTACTTCACTAAACTCCTCTTCCTTGCTCAGATTCTCAGCAATCATCTCCGCAATTTCACGCGGACTCTTCCCTAGCGGCTTAGCCAATTGCAACGCCACATTTGTAGCAAAGTCACCAAACTTCGGATCAGGACGCGTCAATTGTACCGATACATCTTGATCAAAAAGTTGCTTCACTACTTGAGAAATAATCTGTTCCATACTGTCTAGTATACAACAGAGGTGGATTATTATCTAGCTAAATCCCTACGCTGTTTCGTCAAGCTCTTCCAGTTCCAGACTTAATTTCGTCGCCGAACTTGGACTAGATCCTTTCACGTGTTGCAATACGTAAGTCAATGCCGACATATCGTCTCGACTCAATACGCCTTCGGTAAGTCCGTGAATATCTTTTTCTTCAGCCATTTTATTCCTTTTTGTTTTAATTTTTTATACAGTGAAATGATATCACATTATTTTTATTTTGTCAATAACTAGAACCTTGCGGCCACTTACTTAGCTTTATTTTTATCTGATCGACGCTTATATTCTTCTGCTATAACCCTACCTATTTCGCTGTCTTTTAAGTATTCTTTGCATGACGATAATAAACGCTCGGATGCATCAGAATCCTTCATCTCTAGCGCCTTTCTATATGAATTGCTAAACGCCGCAAGCATACCATCCTCATCTTCCATGACCCTAATAGTAAGTTTCTTGTCCTCTGACGATACGTAAACAAATATCAGGTCTGCGCCAGATTTCAATGCCGTATGAATCGCTGCAGAGCCCATTTCACTGCGAGGCTTTGAACCTACTGAGTCATCCGCTGAATATCCAGCCAAAACCAAAGATCCACCATCCTCAACAAATTTAACCGCTTCTTCGTAATGGTCTGTTGAAAAGTGAACCGGTTTTTTACTCTTTTTATCTACCCATTCATATGGCACACCAAAAAAGTTTTTAGCGCCAAACGCAAGATACTGTATAGCTTCTAAGTTGATTCCGCCAACACCCTTCTTAATCCAATCTCTATTAGTCGACGCTACGCCAATATTAATTTTGTTCAACAAAGACGCCAAATAACTAGCCGTAGGAACATCTTCTCCATTGAAATGTGTTGGCGCTATAACACTTCCCTTACCTTCTTCTTTAGCCCTTTTAGCGGCTTCAATTAAGATATCTTCGCCAATTATTTCAACTTCCTTTTTGCCATGCATTAAGCCCATCAATAGCTTAAGTCCAGAGGAAAGCCGAACGTCTGTTTCTGGCAAGCCCAACTCTTCTCCAGCTGCCTCAAGTTTTTCTACTGCCGAATTGTTAGTTAGTCCAAAAGGTTTGCTGTGCTTTTCTCGTCTACCACGCACCCATTTCTTAAGAGAACCAAGCGCAACCGACAGAGAAAAACCCTCTCTCTGTGGCTCAGTTTCTTTTACGTCAATATCAGACTCTTGATAGAAAACTTCATCGAACAATTTTTGTTCTTCTGGGGTTGGAGTAAATTTATCTATTCCTGCAGTCATTTTAACTATCTCTCCTTATTACGCAGCCAATACCAGATCATATTTATCACGCATATACCCCAATATCGCCTTCCCACCAAACGCCTCCAATATGCGACACTGCTCTTCACGAGCCGCCTTTGAGTAAGACGCTTCACGCGAAACATTGGCATAAGCTTCAACTTCATCAGGACTAGGCTTAATAGTCTCACCAAATACCACTCGCACAATTTTTTTACCCAAAAGCCACTTTAGATGTATCGCATTGTCATTGAGTTGATTAGGATTTCTCTTCTGACCCTCAACCTGCATAAGTACAGGAATTATAGTAGCACCCGTCGCCAGGCTTAGATGAGGAGCTAATTTACCCGCCTTTTCTGGCAGTTCACCGTTATTTTTTATCCCAATATTGCTCATCGGGTTATGCGCTGCAGTAATAACAGAAAGTCCACTATCTGTTATTTTTTCTTGCAGACCTAAGTAATCGTCACCATTAAACGGCAACGTGTACTTATTATCAATAGCACCTTTTTCCGCAGACGAATCTCTTCCATACGGAACCTGAAAAAAGTTATCCATCCCAACAAGTTTATATGGTATCCTCTGATGCCAAAGACCCATATTAGTGGAGGCTACTGTCACGCCTATATGTTTAAACTTAGAAACTACGCTAGCAACAGTCGAAACATCAACGTCCGTTAGGTGACTTGTAGCAAATATAACACCCTTGTTTTCCTCGGTTTTCTCGGTTGCCTTAAAAAGATTATCAGCCCCCTCAACGACAACATCCCCCACATTACCAAAAAGCAAATCAGTAACCAATTCAAGAGGAACGCGCAGTCTTCTTGGGCTCGGATCATATAGACCTTCAGATGCGCCCTTTTTAGCGCACTGTTTAATCTCTTTTATAGCCTCAGATCCTGAAAAAGTCTCAATTTTTTTCATGATGCCCTTAGTTATACAATATAAAGCCCTATTTTGTCAATATAGATCTAATCAAACCAAAGAATAACGGATGTGATCGAAACGGTCGTGACTTAAATTCTGGATGTGCTTGCGTTGCTACAAAATATCGATGGTCCGGCGCCTCAACAAATTCTACTAACTTACCATCTGGTGAAGTTCCAGAAACAATCAAGCCTCCTTGTTCAATTTCTTGAATAAACTTTTGATTCACTTCATATCGATGACGATGGCGTTCAACTACTTCAGTTGCATCGTATGTCTTGGAAATAACGGAACCTGGCTTTAGGTTGGCTACATAATCTCCAAGACGCATAGTCCCCCCTGTAGACTCTTTGCCTTGCTGCCCATCCATAATATACACTACGTTGTTATCAGAATCAGCGCCGAATTCTTCGCTATTAGCGTTTGCCAAACCTCCCAAACGCGCCGCGGCAATAACCGCAACCTGCATTCCCAAACAAATACCCAGATATGACTTATCGTTCATTAAGCAATACTTTGCGGCAGCAATCTTACCTTCTACACCACGAGATCCAAATCCTCCCGGAACAACAATAGCATCAACACTGTCAAAATCCGCTTCATTTGCAGTCTCAGCATTAATCCATTTTATAGATATTTCACTTTTGTTTGCCCAAGCCGCAGACTTAAGTGCCTCTGTTACAGATAAATATGTGTCAGAATTATCTATATATTTAGCAACCAAACCTACCGTAACACGCTTAGCATACTCTGACGTATCTCGTTTGGCTAAATGTTGCCAACGTCGTAAATCTGGCTCAACTGAATTATTAGTAAATTCGCCAAGTAGCTTACCTAGGTCGCGATACACCGTTAGTGGAACTTCATATACAGTATCGACATTCGGCATCATTACAATTCCTTCGTTGCGAATACCAGACGAAATAGAAATTTTCTCGCCAATACTACGCGGCGGTTTATCGTGACCTTCCGTACGAACTGCCACGACATCAGGCATAATTCCAAAACCACGCAAATCAGCCAAGGCGTTTTGAGCAGGTTTTGTCTTATATTCATGTGACGCCTCTAAAAACGGCACATATACGACATGAACAAATAGACAATTTTCGCGACCAACATCTAAGGCGAATCCTCGAATAGCCTCAATAAAGCTAAGTCCTTCATAGTCACCGACCGTGCCGCCGATCTCTACGATATGAACATCGCCTTCAGCAGCCAGATGAATAGCTTTCTTAATAGAATTAGTTAAATGAGGAACCATTTGTACTGTTTGACCGCCAAATTTACCAGCTCTCTCGTCCGCAATCAAATCACGCAATAATCGGCCGGATAATGTTGCATTTTTTTGCGTCAATTCCAAATCCAAAAAACGCTCATAATGACCCAAATCTAAGTCAGTTTCAGCACCGTCTTTTGTTACAAAACATTCGCCATGCTCTTTTGGGTTCAATAGTCCAGCATCAACATTCAAATATGGATCACATTTTTGAACCGAAACAGAAACACCCTTAGCTTGAAGGACAGCGCCAATACTAGCAGCAGTAATTCCCTTGCCTACACCAGACAATACACCACCCGTAACAAATATATATTTGCGCGGTGACGACATATTATTCGCAACCGTCACAAATAGTCAGACTTGCTGGGTCAACTGGTGCCGCAACAGTACCGTTCGACTTTGCTTGATCATCAGCCGCTTCTTGCGCCGCTTTAAGAGCTGCGTCAATGGCACTCAATTTTTCCTCCAAAGTCATGTCATCAGTAATAATTTGATTCGCATTCATTTTCATTTTCCCCTATATTTAGTAGTTACTTAACTAATTTTACGCTAGATATAGTGCTTATGCAATAAAATGCAGCCAATTGCCCGTTGTAGTTTTTTCATCAAGTTCGCCAATTGGCGCAACGTATATTTGCGGATTTTGGCAACGCGGCATAAAATCAGCCAGCTTCTCTTTATAAGCCACCATCGCTGCCTCTTTTTCGGATTCTGGAAGTTCAGTCACGTTAGTTTTTAAGAAAACTGCTCGCTTTTTATCATCCCAAACCACAAATTCCGCCTTACCGTTTCGAAACGCATTTTCTGAATGGCGCGCAGTCGGCTCTGATATCCAAATTATAGAATTACCAAAACGTGCAAAGTGCAGCGGCGTCACCAAAGGAGTTCTATCAACATTCACCGTCGCCAACGCACCAACTTCGACCGTATCTAATATTTCCTTCGCTAATTCGTTCATATCATCAACTCCCATTACTTCGTGGTATTAACTTCGTAACTAGTGTTTGTGCTTTCAAAGAAATTCACCAATTCCAGCGTATCATTGGCAGCTGCCATCCATTTGGCTGGATTTGGCACGTTATATTCAGGCTCAAAACCTAACTCCTGCAAGCGACGGTCAGTCATATGCATAACATACTGATTGACATAATCAGCATTCAATCCCAAAATTCCCTTCGGCAACATGTCCTTATTGTAAGCCTTCTCAAGCTCCACTGCCTGCAGAATCAAGCCACGGATTTCTTCTGCAAATTCCTGTGTTTGCAATTCTGGATTCTCGTCCAAAATTGTCAAAAGCAAATTGATACCAAACGTCAAGTGAAGATTTTCGTCACGAGTAATCCAGTCCAGCAGCGAGCCAACATTGCGCAACAAATTACGCTGACGGAAACTCATGCCAACCATAAAGCCTGAATAGAACCAAATTCCCTCAAGCACGATGTTATACGCCACCAAAGATCTAACAAAGTCCTTCTTGCCTTCCAGCGAATAAATATCCAAATTCGGATCAAGCATCACGTCCAAATGCTTATTCTGGAAGTCAGCCTTGTCGGCCAATGATTTTTTACCAAATCCCGCAGCATAAATTTCCTCGCGATCAAACGGAAATGTCTCAATAATGTATTCAAATGTCATGAAGTGATTAGCTTCTTCCCACATCTGTTTTGACAAATATAGTTGAGCTTCCGCCGCGTTCACATATGGATAAATACCGAACGCCAATGATTTATTGATCAATAACTCGTTTGGGTTCAAATAGCTAATAACCGTTTTCAATGCGTGTTTTTCATCGTCAGACAATTTTTCAAAATCTGCCAAATCTTGAACTAATTGAACTTCATTTGGAAACCACGTGTTAGCCACTGCTTGATTGTAAAGATCGTACGCCCAAGGGTAACGAATTGGATGAAGTGACAATCCATCGCGTAATCCTGAACCTAAAATTCCCATCTTATTTTCCTCCTTTATTTATTAATTTTCGCAAATCCAAATCCGCGCACTTTGCTATTTGTGCGGACTTTTTGTTCTGCAATCTTATCAACTGAAACTGTTGTCTGCTCTGACTGATGACGCGGCTTAACGTGTAGATAATATGTCGTTTTCAAGCCACGCTTCCACGCTTCCGAATAAATCTTCACATATTCATCAATGTCTCGCGTCTCCAGGTACATATTTCGAGAAATCGCTTGATCAACCCATTTCTGAGCCCTGGCTGCCACCTCAATAAACGCATACGGACTGAGCTGGAAGCTTGTTTTATAAACATCCTTAATGTTTTGCGGAATGCCGTCAATATCTTGAATGTCACCTTGAGCTGCAAAAATCTCATCTTTCAAATTGTCCCACAATCCAAGCTTCTTCAAATCTCGAACTAAATTATGGTTCACTTCCAAAAACTTACCATTCAAAGTCGAGCGACTGAAAATCTGCGCGAATTGCGGATCAACTCCAGGAGTTGTTCCCGCCACGTGACCAATGTTAGCCGTCGGCGCAATTGCCATAAGAGTCGCATTTCGCATTCCCTTCTTCACTTTCTTTCGCAAACCATCCCAGTCTAGTCGCGTCTTTTGGTCGATTTTTACCTTCACACCGCGATCTTTCGACAATTTATCAACCGTATCAATTGGAAGAATCCCCTTGCTCCAGCCACTGCCCGCGAACGTTGGATAACTGCCCAATTCTTTTGCCAAATCAGCCGATTGATCAATGGCGTGATAGCTAATAAACTCCGTCAATTGATCAACCAAATCATACGCTTCTTTTGATTCGTAGCAATAGCCCAACTTCTCCAACACGTCAGAAAGACCCATAATCCCGAGGCCAATCGCTCGAGTTTGCTGATTCGAATGCATCGCTTCTGGAATTGGCGTTTGAGTGATGTCGCACAAATTGTCCAATTGTCGCACCGCCGCACGGGCCGCCTCTTTCAATCGATCCCAATCCCAGGTCTTATCCTCACCAAGAAATGCCGACAAATTAATACTCACCAAATTACACGTCGCAATATTATTTTTATCCTGCGGTAATGTAATTTCCGTGCACAAGTTACTGAGGTGAATTGTGCCCGTATTGTTATTTAATGCTCGCACGTTAATCGTATCTTTCCAAGTCAGCCATGGATGTGATGTCGCCTGCAAGCTGGTCAAAATGCGCTTAAACTGCTGACGAGCTGGAACTTTATCAAATGTTCGCAATTTTCCAGCTTCCGCCATCTTGATATATTCTTTATATCGCGCCGAAAACGCCTCGCCGTATAGTTCTGTCAAATCTGGAGTTTCTGCTGGATCAAACAAATACCAATCTTGATCTTTTTCTACTCGCTTCATAAATTCGTCAGAGATAAATACCGCGGTATTTGCAAATCTGGTTCTTAGATATGGGTCGCCAGAGTTTTGGCGAAGATCAACAAATTGATCAAAATTCAGGTGCCAGTTTTCTATGTAAATTGCAGCTGCACCAGCCTTTTTACCCTTACGAGAAACCGCAAAAAGCGCCGTATCAATCATCTTCATGAATGGAATTGGACCAGTCGATTCGGTATTGGTGGTTTTAACTGGACTACCTGCCGCACGTAGCTTTGTGAAACCAATGCCAATTCCGCCCGTGCCTTTAGCGATCCACATTGTGTCGCGAACAGCCTTAGCAATTGACTCCATATCATCATCGACATTAAGTAAGAAACAGTTACTGAGCTGCGGGAAAGAACCGCCAGCATTAACTCGCGTTGAGCCACCCGGGACATACTCCAAATTGCTCATGTGATTATAAAACTCAATCGCTGCAGTCGTTGGGTCAGATTCGTTATAACTAAGCCCCATAGCAATTCGCATGTGCGTAAACTGAGGTGTTTCAATTGGTGAGCCGTTTTGCTTGCGAAGAGCATAGCGATTTTTATTGGTCACCACACCCAAATATTTACTCAAATCATCACGTGCTGGATCAAGTTCCGCCGCCAGCTTTTTCAAGTCAAATCGACCGTCAGCCATGCGCTTATCTAGCAAACCTTCTTTTACCGCCGCCTTAACAAACTTCGGGAATTCGCGCGCATGAAGCTTTTTCAATTCTTCCGCCGTCTCATAATCGCCCAAAATCTGCTTATAGACAGTTTTCAGTAATAATCGTGCCGCAATTTTATCGTAATCTGGATCGTCTTTAACGTTTTGGAGAACTGTTTGAATAACCGCCTCGTCCAATTGCTCGGTTGTAATTCCATCAAATAATGTCAATTGCAATTCGGTCGCAACTTGAACAACCTTAGAAATTTGGTCCGGCAAACCTTCGCATGCTTTTAAAATAGCCGTATTAATTTTATTTGCATCAAACGGTTCTTTTGTTCCATCGCGCTTGACTACATTAATTTCTTTCACATACCCTCCTTAATTTACCCTCTTAAAAACAAGCCACCAACACCTCACCTGATGGCTTATCTTTGTAGCTTGTGTTTTTGTTTATTTATGGGCTCGCTATATATATAGCGTACAATAATAACTATAGCCGCTATATCTAGTGTTTTGCAAGCTATTTAGTAAAAATTACAACCTATTTATTTCGTGACCAGATAAGCCGCCCCTGCTACGATTTTTTAACAAAAAATACCGACAAGCTCTAAGTTCTGTCGGTTTATTATTCTCTTGGCGGAAGGAGAGGGATTCGAACCCTCGAACAGATTGCTCCGTTACACGCGTTCCAGGCGTGCCAGTTCAACCACTCCTGCACCCTTCCTTGTTGATAATTATACCACAATTTTATTGCCCCTTATGGTTGCACTTACTGACGTTCATTCTCTATAATAAGTCAAAGATGAAAGAAACTATTCCACCACGCATTAGGCTTATTAATGTCACCAAAAAATTTGGCTTTGGTGATGCTGAGATTCGTGCCTTAGATAACGTCGATTTAACCGTTAAAAAAGGTGAATTTATCGCTATTATGGGCCCAAGCGGCTGCGGAAAAACTACTCTATTAAACACCCTTGGACTATTAGACCAGCCATCAGAGGGCGAATATTATCTGGACGACGTCGCTGTCGACAATCTCAGCTCACGACGCCGCGCTAAAATCCGCTCCAAACACATCGGCTTCGTTTTCCAGAACTTCAATCTTATTCCTCGCCTGACTGTAATTGAAAACGTAGCGCTTCCTCTAACTTATAAAGGACTTGGTAAAGTTAAGCGACTTCAAGAAGCTAGTCGTATTCTGAAGACCTTCCATCTGGGACAGCGCGAATATTACATGCCACACCAATTATCTGGCGGTCAAGTTCAGCGCGTCGCAATTGCCAGAGCGTTGGTTAATAGTCCGTCGATTATCTTAGCCGACGAACCAACAGGTAACCTCGATAGCAAATCGAGCCATCTAATTATGGAAGAATTGTCAGACCTACATCGTCGCGGCAACACTATAATTATGGTTACTCACAACCCAGAACTGACCCACTACGCCAGTCGCGTTATTACAATGTTGGATGGAAAGATTGACACTGATGAATACAAGGAAAAGCGCAAGTTCACTAAGAAATTAATTGTAGACGACGAAAAAGAAGAAAAACCTAAGAAGCAAAAATCTTCAAAGAAATCGAGGGCGAAAAAATTGTGAAAATATTAGTAAAAAATCATTTTGAGAACGCTACTCAGGCGCTACGAGCTAATCGCGGACGAACATTCTTGACAATTGTAGGCGTAGCTATTGGTATCGCCAGCATCACCATGGTTCTATCTCTAACTGGCGGATTTAATCACCTATTCGGCAACAATTCCAACCAATCATCCACTCCTGTCGCCATTGTTAAGTCTGGCAATCAAAAAGCCGTCCCGAATCTACTGACCGAATCCGACAATACAACGACGGTCAACACATTAACTGAAACGGACGCCAGGGATATAGGAAAAATTGCCAATACGAAAGCCGCGCCAATTGCCTTCCTACACGCCGAGCTGCGCGCCCGCGAAGGTAAAGTCGATATCCAAAACGCCGCGTTAATCGGCAGTACGGAATCGCTAAAAGACGTCGCCAATTTGCAAATTGCTACTGGACAATTTATTAACGACATCGGCGGAGTTGTCGTCGGTCAGCAATTGTCGGTCGATTTGTTCGGCACCGAAAGATCCATCGGAAACGTTATTTACATCCGAAATCAACCATTGACCGTTGTTGGTGTGTTGAAGAATATTGAAAATCAAGCCAGTTATTTGGACGTGAATTTTAATAACGCCGCCATTATTCCATTGTCCGTGATTAAAAAATTCACCCAAGGAACGCCGCAGATTCAGCAAATCATCGTAACTACCAAAGATCATAAAAATCTCAATTCAGTCATAAAATCGGCTGACGATATTTTGAAGAAGAATCATGATAGCGATAAAAATTATCGAATTGTTTCTGGCGAAGAAATAAATGAAAAGAAGTCTAATGTCGCGAAATTCCTCTCAATAATCTTAACTGTAATCGGCATTATTTCTCTGTTAATTGGCGGAATTGGCGTTATGAACGTGATGCTTGTCAATGTCGCCGAGCGACAGCGTGAAGTAGGCGTCAGACGAGCCGTCGGCGCCACGGGCTGGGATATCATCAATCAATTCTTAATTGAGGCGGCGATCATCGGATTCCTCGGCGGAATATTAGGCTACGGATTAGGCTTGGCGGGAGCTTATATTGCCAGCTTATACTTACCTCTCACACCTTATATTTATTGGCAAACAGCCGTCTTGTCAATTGGATTATCGATAATCATCGGCGTAATTTCTGGCGTATATCCAGCAGCTCGCGCCACCAGACGCAACCCAATTGAATCTCTACGATATTAAATTAACTAAGTTCCGCTTTCAATTTTTCAACCAACTGAACTGGACCAGGATTGACTCCATTAAGAATAGCTGTGTAAATACTAGCCGCGTCAGCCAGCACCAAGCCCCACAGTAACTGCTCCATAAGCGTCTTTCCTCGAAGCTCTAGCACATGTGCCTTTGGTCGCTTGCCGCTTAACAAACGATCACTCAACTCCATTCGTTCGCGGATTCTGTCCCGCTCCAAATTGCTACGAATATCAAAAACCGTAAACGGCTTTTCCACTGGATGCGACGACCAGCCGATAAACTCGTTATGATTAAATTCTGGATATTGATTCGAGAACGCCAAATTCTTCGCCGATTCATTCCAGCTAATTTTCCACTTATACGCCAACGGCCAAGTCAATTCACCGCCAAAAACAACCAACGTCTTGCCAATTGTTAATTTCGCAATCTGCTTCGCCAAATTATCAGCTTCTGGCGTTTTGGCTGTCCAATTAGATATCTCGCCCGCCAACCAATCAGCGCTATTCTTCACCTGATCATACAAATCATTATCAATCACCCAAAAATGTTGTAATAATTTCAACAATCCTCGCAAATGATAAACCGTCGACATCCGTGGCTGCGCGCCAGCTGGAACTTGGGCGTAAGTTACATTGTCATTTTTCGCTCGCTCAATCAACGCTCCGCCAGTCGACATAGCCGCCAAACACGCCTTCTTCTCCAATGCTTGCTGATAACAACTCAGAGTCTCCTCAGTATTGCCCGAATGACTAACCGCAATAACCAACGTTTCCTCGCCCACAAATCCAGGTAAATCATAACCCTTCACCACTTCAAGCGGAATGTGCAACCAGCCCGCGGTCAAAACTCGAACCATATCAGCCGCTAAAGCCGAACCGCCCATTCCCGCAATCACGATATTCTTAAAATCTCGACGCTGATTCGCACCTTCGTGAATCGACACTTCATATCGAGCTTGTTCTGGAATATTCAAAACGCCGCTTAAAACGTCGCCTGGATCATATTGTTTTATCACATTCATATCATCTAACATCTTGCGCTCCTTGATTAACTCATGTTATAGTGTAACATATATAAGCTTAAACAATTTAATATATAAGGTGGGTTATAATGGATTCTCAAGCTAATCAATCATTCAGTGACGACCAAGAACTGGCTAAGGTATTAGCTGGTGTGTCACAAGATACAGACAATAATTTACAATTCGAAGAGACAAATGCTACAGCTTCACCTGTAATTAATCCTGCAACCATCTCACCAGATCCTGTCGCTACAGACCAGAGCGATGAGCCTGCTACTGACATAACGAAGCCCACTACTCCAGAGCCAGTCATGCCAACTCCAGTGGTCAGTGCACCAACTCCAACTGCGACTGCAGATCCTGCGCTTGATACGATTAAGCAAACTGCCTTGAACGAGCTGCGTCCATTAGTCGACAAGCTAGATGTTTCTCCAGAGGAAAAGTTTGACACTTATCTATTACTTCTTCGTTCTACGGACGATAAAACTCTGATCGCACCAGCACATGACGCTGCTGTAGCTATTGTTGACGAAGCTCGCCGTGCTCAAGCCTTGTTGGATATCATTAAAGAAATCGACTATTTCTCAAATCCTCGTTAAGTCATTTCTCCAAATAAAAACCCGCCATTTTCGGCGGGATTTTTATTGCTCGGGGCAGATTTACATCATACCCATTCCTGGCATGCCGCCAGGAGCAGCTGCAACCTCAGCCTCTGGAATATCAACCACCAAAGCGCCCATAGTTGCCGCAGTTGATGCAATTGACACTGCATTTTGAACAGCTTCTTTAGTCACGCGAGCTGGATCAATAACACCAGCCTTCTTCACGTCAATCAAACCATCTTCTGGCTTCATAACGTTAACACCGAATCCAGGTTTGTCAGATTCAACTTGAGCAAGCAGCGCATCGGCATTCAATCCAGCATTTTTCATAATCTGCAAGAACGGTTGCTTTAGAGCGTCTTTCAAGATCTGTCGACCAACCGACAAACTATCCGCGCCGCTAACTTTTAGATTGCCAGCCAAATTGACCAAAGTTACGCCACCACCAGCGACAATCCCCTCAGCCAAAGCCGCCTTAGTAGCCGCCACAGCGTCATCAACGCGGAACTTCTTTTCGTCAATTTCAGTCTCAGTTGCGCCGCCAACCTTAATAACCGCAACCTTACCAGATAGCGCTGCGGCACGCTTGTCGAATTGCTCTTTCTCATATTCGCTAGAAGCATTTTCTGAAAGCGACTTAATCTCAGCAATTCGCTCCTTCACGCCTGAAGGTCTACCCGCACCTTCGATAATTGTCGTTTCGTCTTTACCAACAATCACCTTGCGCGCCGAACCTAAAACTTCCAAGCCAGCGTTTTCGAATGTCAATCCATGATCTTCAGAAATCACAGTCGCACCAGTTAGCACAGCGATGTCGCGAAGTACATCTTTGCGACGATCACCGAAACTTGGCGCCTTAACGGCTACAGTATTGAATACACCTTTCAGCTTGTTCAGCACCAAAATACTCAATGCCTCGCCCTCAACTTCGTCAGCAATCAGAACAACGTCCTTTTTACCGCTTTGTGCCAATTTTTCCAACATTGGCAAGAATTCTTGCACGCTAGAAATCTTCTTATCGGTGATTAGAATTGCTGGCTTTTCATACACAGCTTCTTGACGACCCGCATCAGTGACAAAGAACGGACTCACCCAACCCTTGTCTAAGCTAAAACCTTCAACAACTTCAGCTTCTAGTTCCAAACCTTGACCAGCCTCAACAGTAACTACGCCGTCTTTACCGACTTTCTCGATTACGCCAGCAATCAATTTACCAATTTCCGCATCTCCCGCCGAAATTGTAGCAACTTCAGCCACGCGGTCAGACTTGCCTTCAATCGGCTCAGCCAATTTGTTCAATTCTTTAACAATTTCCGCGCCAGCTTGCTCGATGCCTTTCCTAAGTTCCATCGGATTATGTCCAGCCGCAATCAATCGATTTGCCTCTTTCAAAATCGAATATGTCAGCACTGTTACGGTCGTCGTGCCGTCGCCTGCTTGCTTATTCAAGTTCTTAGCAGCCTGCTTGATTAAATCGGCACCGACTTTATAACCTAGCGTTTCGTCATCATTTTCTGGCAATTCAATTCCTTCAGCCACAGTTACGCCGTCATGAGTAACCGTTGGACCGCCAAAACCCTTCGCAATCACAACATTGCGACCCTTTGGACCGTAAGTTACCTTAACTGCGTCGTATAGCGATTTAGCACCGCCAAGCACGCGATTTCGTGCATCATCATCATAAAAAACTTTTTTTGCCATAATTAAACTCCCCTTTTTATCCAACAACCGTTGCTAAAATATCTTCTTCACGAACAACCAAATATTCCGTGCCGTCAATTTTCAAATCCGTAGTCGAATATTCCTTATAGACAATCCGATCACCGACTTTGACATTCTTCACATCGCCGCCAACTGCTTTAACTTCCGCAACTACTGGCTTTTCTTTAGCATTATCAGGCAAGTAAATTCCGCTCGCTGTCTGAGTCTTTACTTCTTCGCGCACCGCTACAACACGGTCGCCAAGAGGCTTAATAGGTGTACTCACGTTATCCTCCATTTCGTTAACAACGTATCTATTGTAACGCACCAATTTAGCACTCGTCAAGTGTGAGTGCTAATTATCTAGATACTATTCAGTATTATACGAGTAGTAGCTCAGGGAAATTATCATCACCATCATCACCTTTTTCCGATACAGAGATTCTTCCCGTAAAAGCAACCTCCTTAATAGCAACTTCCCCCATTGCCATAATCATTCTGGCATTTTCACTGTCCTGTCCAACATCAATAGAAGCAGGTGAAAAGGTAGCTTCCTCTTTCTTAGGAATAACACCTCTTCTTTTTGCAATATCATTATCATCAAGATTCTCCTCAATTATTATTGGAAATTCTGAGCCCAACGGATTAGTGCGTAATGCAGCATCAAGCTCCTGAAGAGTAGCTGGCTTAATAACCTTATAAGCTTCCATACTCTACTTAGACTGCCCTTCTCAGCGTTCTTTGAGCTTTTATACGCCTTTCAATGGCAACTATTTCCTTAATTTTTTCCTCATAGTAAGGACATTTACTCTTGATAACTTTGTTTTCAGGAAGTACTCTACCACGGAAATCATAATCATCAAATCCCGACCAGATTGCATAATAACCCGGCCTACGATTCCTTTCATTTGCCTTATCGGCAGAAATTTTAGTCGCTTTTATATCAATGTTAAATTCAAACCTTTCGCCTTGATCGTCGACATAGTCAACGTGAATATCTCCTCCATTAAGATCATCTTCAATATTAGTCATTTCAGCAAGTTCAACCCCCGGAGTCCAGTTTAAGGCACTTTCAGCAGCAATTTCATGGCGCATTCCCCGAATCACAGCACAAAACTACTGTTCAGCATATTTCATCTCCCGGTAATCATAACCAAGCATTAACATAACCTCATCGATGGAATCCATAGTTTCCTTCATATTACTACACTGCTCTTCATTTATCATAGTACGTATGATTTTATTGAATCTCGTAACTGTTTCTTTACACTCTTTTACCTCTTCGTGAGACTTACAACTCTTATAACCATCAAGCTTTAACTGAGCATTAAACCAATACGGTATATTTCGTATTAATTCCAGAGTCCTATCTTTGTCTGTTTCATATCGACTTTCTTGTTTACTACGATGAATATCTATAGCTTCAGACACAGCATACCGCTTTACCCATGCCATTTTTAATGCCGTCTCGCCTAACTTTGAGCGCATATCATCTTGCGCTTCCACATACTCAGGAGATCTCATGACCTCAGTAGCAGTATCACTTAATCTCATTCGCTCCCTATTGGATCTGCCTGTATTCATAACTGCTATAATACCATAAAATCAATAAAAAAGCAACCCCACACTCTTCCCTCTACTATTCCTCAATCTGTTATAATAACTCCATGCAATTATTCAAACATCTCTTAAAAACAATTCTCGGCTCTTACGTAAAAAAATATCTTAAATCTCATCCTGACGCCAAACTAATTGCCGTAGTCGGCAGCGTTGGTAAAACTAGCGTAAAATCAGCAACCGCCACTGTTCTATCAGAAAAATTCACCGTGCGCCATAGTCGTGGCAATTTGAACACAACCTTAAGTGCGCCGCTGGAAATCTTAGGCATAGACGGACCAAAAAACGCCAAATCTCCCCTAGCCTGGCTAAAAGTCTTCTCCGCAGCACACGCCAGCATAAAAAACCCCGAATCGCCAGATATAATTATTCAAGAATGTGGCATTGATTGCCCTGGTGAAATGGCTACTTTTATGCGCTACATTCAGCCCGACATTGCCATAATTACCTCTGTTGCTCCTGAGCATATGGAGTTTTTCAAAAATATGGATACGGTAGCTCATGAGGAATTGTCCATTAGCCAGGTCGCTAAAAAAACCATCTTCAACCTTCACGATATCGATGAAAAATATCATAATCTCATAGTTGGAAATCGCATAAGTTATGGTGACGAATCCGCCGACGTTTTCCTGGAAATTAAAAAGACTACAGATACTGGCTGTATTGTCAATTTAAAACATTCCGAAGAAACCTCTCAAGATATCAATATTTCTGTACTCGGAAAGCATAACATTCGCTCAATCACTGGCGCGGCGGCGGCGGGGTTAGCTTGCGGAATGAATATTGAAGAAGTTGCGGCGGCTTTAACAAAAATCAAACCAGTTTCAGGTAGAATGAATATTTTACGTGGCATACGCGGCTGTACATTGCTGGACGACACCTACAACGCCAGCCCTATTGCCATGGAAAATTCGCTAAAAACACTCTATTCCATCTCTGCCGATCATAAAATTGCCGTATTGGGAGATATGAATGAACTGGGCGAAACATCCGAATTAGAGCATGCAAAAATCGGTGAAATTTGCGACCCAAGCCAATTAGAGTTGCTCATCACCGTCGGTAAAATAGCCAAGAAACACCTTGCACCAATCGCTGAAAAAAACGGCTGTAAAGTAATCTCTTTCGACACAGCGCTCGAAGCTGGAGAATTCCTGAAAAATAGCGACATTAAAGATACAACAATTCTATTCAAAGGCTCACAGGGCGGCATTTACCTTGAAGATGCCGTGAAAGAATTACTACTCGATCCAAGCGATGCAGAAAAATTAGTTCGTCAATCACAAAGCTGGAAGCAGATTAAAGCGAAATTTTACGACTCTTTTTCTCAATCTCAGAAATAATTTCCTGAACAACCTTCTTATCGTTCCATGGAATTCGCTTGCCATTCACAATTCGGTACTGCTCATGACCCATACCCGTAATCAGAACCGTATCGCCACGAACAGCCGACCTCAGAGCTTGATAAATCGCCTGTTTTCGGTCAGCAATTTCTGTCATTTTATGAGCCTTTTTCGTTCGCTCAATTCCCTGACGAATCATTGCTCGAATTTCATCTGGATTTTCGTTATAGCTCTCCTCGTCAGTTAGGAAAATCCTATCTGCCAAATTAGCCGCCAGCTCGCCCATAATCGGTCGCTTCGTCTTATCTCTATCGCCGCACGCACCAAATACCAAAGTTAATCGTCCCTTGGTAATTTTATGAGTGGTTTTTAGCAATTTTTCCAGCGCGTCTGGCGTGTGAGCATAATCCACAATAATATCAATTCCAAGCTTATTTTCTACTCGCTCGAATCTTCCAGGAATCGCTTCCAAATTCGCCACACCCTCTTGGATGTCTTCCAGCTTTATTCCCAATAAATATGCCAACGACACCGCAGCCGACATATTCATCACGTTAAATTCGCCAGGCAAATTAGTCGCCAACTCCAAATGAGTTTGATGGTCAATCAGCAAACTTGCCTCTGTTCCCTTTTTATACAACTTAGCGTGCGTCAAGTGAGCTTCAGATTCCGGATTCGTTCCGTAAGTCATTTTCTCGCCAGAAGCTGTAAACTTGTCAAAATATTCAAACCACTCGTCATCACGATTCAGCACGATATATTTCGGCTTTTTCTCAAACAATTTAGCCTTAGCTGCCGCGTAAGCTTCCATCGTTTTATGATAGTCCAAATGGTCTTGAGTCAAATTAGTCATCACCGCCGCCTCAATTGGCACGCCGTCAAATTTATGCTGTGATAAAGCGTGACTTGTCGCCTCTAAAATCACATATTCTACACCTTCGCGCTGAGCTGTCTGGAAAAAGCTAAACAGCCTTGCCACGGTCGGAACCGTCGCATTCAAATCATTTATCTTTTCCTTGCCAGCAATTTCAATCACCGCCGTCGTAAATAATGCAGTCTTAAAGCCAGCCTCTTTCAAGATCTCATTGATATAACAAGCGGTCGTAGTTTTCCCGTTCGTCCCTGTTACTGCAATAATTCTCAAGCCACGAGCTGGATTGCCATATCTTAGGCTAATCATCTTCGTGCGCGCAACTCTATAGGCGTTTTCGGTTTTTTCCAAAGCTCCTTGAGGTAGCGTTTTTCTAGCAATTTTTACCAACTCGTTTTTCATAATACCCATTTTACCACTTATATTTGCTATAATAAAAACAAATGAGGATTTTGGGAATTGAATCCAGTTGCGACGAAACAGCGGCGTCAATAGTTGAAGATGGCGAACGCTTGCTTTCAAATGTCGTCAATTCTCAAATTGATATTCATGCAGAATACGGCGGAGTTATTCCAGAAATTGCCGCTCGCAGCCACTTGGAAGTTGTAAATCCCGTCATTAAAAAAGCTTTGTCTGATGCAAATTGTACTTGGGATGATATTGACGCCATCGCCGTTACTTACGCGCCGGGACTTATTGGCTCGCTATTAATCGGCACTCTTGCCGCTAGAACTCTCGCTATTATCCATAATAAGCCGCTCTTTAAGATTCATCACGTAGAAGCTCACGTGTACGCCAATTTTATCAATAAGCAATCCGACAATTTATCTCTAACATTGCCGAAACAGCAGCCGTCATTCCCTATGCTTTCGTTGATCGTTTCAGGCGGGCATTCACAACTTGTCTTATTTAAAAATCACGGTGATTATCAACTTGTCGGACAAACCCAAGACGACGCGGTTGGCGAAGCGTTTGATAAAGTTGCTAAAATCATCGGTTTGCCATATCCTGGCGGCCCAGCCATTGCTAAAGTCGCTGAACTTGGCGACCCACACGCGTTTCACTTACCTATTGCCAAACTATCTGGCGAATACGATTTCTCCTTCTCTGGGCTTAAGACAGCCGTTTTGAGAGCCGTTCAGCACGAAGTCGGTAAAGACTTCACTTTTCCCTCTCATGAGCTTCCAGCGCTCGTAGATGACGAATTACGACGTAATATGGCAGCGAGTTTCCAGTATACAGCCATAAAAACTCTCGTAAATAAAACCAAGAAGGCATTTGACAATTTCCAACCAGCTTCCGTCGTAATCGCTGGCGGAGTCGCAGCTAATCAAGAATTGCGCCGCCAATTACGCGAAGCTTTGCCAATTGACATCGAATACGCCCCTATCCAGCTCTGTACGGATAACGCCGCAATGATTGCTACTCTCGGTTATTTCAGATCTCAAATTGACGAACCGACAGATCCATACGATTTAGAAGTTCAGCCAAGTTTATCAATGACAGCAATATAACGTTGTGAGGATTACAACATGAATCAACACTTTTTACAATCAGAAGCTTGGGAAAAATTCCAAAAATCACTCGGACGAAAAGTCTTTCACAACAGAGGTGAAGGATGGGAATATTTCGCAATATTAGAGCGTGGCACAGGCAATTCTCGCTTATATTGCCCCTTCGGTCCAACTGCTATTAACGAAGAAGCATTACGATTGGCGCTAAAAGACTTAGCAGAGCTCGGAAAAAAACTTGGCATTACTTTCCTTAGAGTCGGACCAATTAAACCCACCTTTTCTAAGGTATTATCTGATGAGCATTGGAAGAAAGCCACTTATGTCCATTTGCAGCCAGAACATACGCACGTTATCAATCTCCAGCAACCAGAGGAAGAGGTTATAGCAAGTATGGCGCAACCTGTAAGGAATTGTTATAGGAATTATCACAAAAAAGGTGTAACGGTTCATCAATCTCAAAACCCAGACGATATTAAATATTTCTTAGAATTGATACACGAAGTTGCCAAACGAACTGGCATGTCGCCGCACCCAGATTCATATTTTCATAAGCAAGCTGGTTCCCTGCTGCCATCAAAGGACGCTTCATTTTGGTACGCAACATACGACAATAAAGTAATTGCTACTGCCCTATTTTTCGACTCAAAAACAACTCGAATTTACGCACATGCAGCAGCAAATTCTGCACCAGAATATCGCAAGCTTAATGCTGGAACTGCCCTGCTCACCGAAGCGATAATCGATGCAAAACATCGTCAAATGGAGAAAGTCGATTTATACGGAATTGCGCCTGAAAACGCACCAAAAAATCACCCGTGGGCTGGCTTTACAAAGTTTAAGCGATCATTCGGCGGCGAAGATATCTATTCCGGGTCAACCTGGGAACTTCCTCTAAAGCCACTTCAATATTGGCTATATCGAGCGTATCAAACGATCAGAAAATAACCTTATTTCATCCATCACACCACATAAATTTGTGGTATAATTAAGATGTAATATAAACATGTGGAGAAATTAGAGGATTACGTAAATAAGGGCTTTTGCACGTGAAAAGCTACTTTGTTTTCTTTTGTCTTTTTTCACATGAAAAAACCATGGAATAACTTATGCAGCTAGCTAAACAATACATACCAAATGATTACGAACCAAATATTTACGCCCTATGGGAAACCAGTAATGCATTAGAGCCAACGGGGGTAGGCAAGCCATATTCAATCATTATGCCGCCACCTAACGCGAACGGTAATCTTCATATTGGACACGCACTCGATATGAATTTGAAGGATATTCTGATTCGTTATCACCGAATGAAGGGCGACGACGCTGTATTTATTCCAGGCGCCGACCACGCTGGGTTTGAAACTTGGGTTGTGTATGAAAGAGAATTGACGAAGCAAGGGAAGAGTCGCTTCGATTTTTCACGTGACCAATTGTATAGTCAAGTTTGGAATTTTGTACAAGAAAAACGCGGCAATATGGAGCTGCAATTGCGCGCGTTAGGCGTTAGTGCATCATGGAAGCATTTGACATTCACTCTGGATGACAAAGTCATCAACACTGTATACGACACGTTTAAGAAAATGTGGGATGACAATTTGGTTTACAGAGGTGAGCGAATTGTCAATTATTGTACCAAGCACCAAACCAGCTTTGCCGACATCGAGGTAGAACATAAGAACGAGAAAGGGAAGTTGTGGAAAATAGCTTACCCGACGCTAGATAAAATTGGCGAGATTATCATAGCTACTACGCGCCCAGAAACTATGCTCGGCGACGTCGCTGTGGCAGTTCATCCAGATGATGAGCGATACAAAAAATTGATTGGAACTCGCATTTTACTGCCGATTGTCGATAAGGAGATTCCTATCATCGCGGACGAATATGTCGACATGAACTATGGTACCGGTGCGGTTAAGATTACACCAGCGCACGACCCGAACGACTTTGAAATTGCAAAACGCCATGATTTGCCTTTAGAATCAATCATCAGCCCAGAAGGGAAGATGATAAATGTGCCAGCGCAGTTCTTAGGGTTAACACCAGTAGAAGCTCGCGCTCGAGTTTTGGAAGCGTTGGAGGCACTGGAGCTACGTCGCGGTGAAACTGAAATTGAACACGCCGTTGGACATTGTTATAAGTGTGGCAGCGTAATTGAGCCAATGATTAAAGAGCAGTGGTTTATTAAAACACAATCACTCGCACAGCCAGCAATTGACGCGCTTAAAAAAGAAGAAATTACTTTTTATCCAGCATCCAAGCGTAAAGAGCTAATCGCATATCTTGAACAATTGAAAGACTGGAATATTTCACGACAGATTCCATGGGGAATACCAATTCCTGCGTTTGTAAATGAAAACGACCCTAAGGATTGGATATTCGACACTCGTACCAACGAGCAGAGTATTGTTGTAAATGGCACAACATATATCAGAGAAGAAGACACCTTTGACACCTGGTTCTCATCTGGTCAATGGCCATACATCGTAACAGATTATTTAACTGGCGGCGATTTAGCTAATTATTTCCCAACTGACATGATGGAAACTGGTATGGATATTATGCGCGCATGGGTTTCTCGAATGATCATGCTTAGCCTATACCGAACAGGGAAGTTGCCGTTCAAAGAAGTTTATCTACACGGAATGGTTAATGACGAGCACAATCAAAAAATGTCCAAATCCAAGGGCAACGTCATTAATCCGATGGAATTGGTTGCGGAATTCGGATCTGACGCAACACGCATGGGAGTTATTTCTGGGCGAGCGCCAGCTCAAAGCCAGGCCTTCAACCGCGGCTCTGTTATCGCTGCTCGCAACTTCTGCAATAAGCTATGGAATATTGCCAGGTTTGTCGAGGCGCAAATTGGTGATAATCACCAAATTGTCGACTTAGAACCACAAACTCCGGCCGATCACTGGATTATTCGTCAATTGAATGACGCCGCCAACAACATTGCCGTTAGAATAGAGCAATATCGCTTCTCAGAGGCATCAGAAACTGTTTATCACACCATCTGGGACGACGTGGCTGACTGGTATATTGAATCATCTAAAACCGCGATCAATCGTCCATTATTGTCTTGGGTTTTGGCAACTTCTCTGAAAATCACTCATCCATTTGCGCCATTTGTTACGGAAACGATTTGGCAAACACTCAATTACACCGACGGCATTTTGATGCGTGAAGCTTGGCCAACTCCAGAAAAGTTCGATCCGATTGCCGCTGAACAATTCGAGCAACTTAAGCTTCTGGTCACTGAAGGTCGCTGGGTGATTGCTGAACTGCCAGGGAATAAGAAATATCGATTGTTATACGGCAACGACAGTCTTATTGCCGACAATCAAGACACAATTAAGCATCTCATGCGGCTTGAGGCAATTGAGCACACAGATCAGCCTCGTGGACTGAGATTAGCAGCAGCGAACAGGGAAGCATGGCTAGATATTGATAGCGAAACTCTGTATCAACATCAGGAAAATCTGGAAGTGCGCCTAGCCGAAGCACGTCAAAAATTGGCGGGATTAAAGAAGCGCCTGGAAAATCCGACTTACGTTGAGAAGGCGCCAGCTCACCTTGTCGAGGAAACTCGCGAGCAATTAGCCGAGCAAGAAAAAATCATTACTCGGCTTGTTTCGGAACTGGAAGTGATTAGCTTGAAATAGCCTAACTCATACCTTCAAAATCAAGGTGATATCCGTCAAACGTATGTTGACCACGAGCAGCATATTTTTGGCGCAATCGCTTCTTATCGTTATTTCGAGGTGTAGTTCGCGGTCGCGCTGAACCTTCTTTCAGCACATTTGACAATTGAGCGTGTTCTGGATGAGTATGAGGCTTTGTTTCTGGCATTTTTATTTCATCCTTAACGTCACTTTGAACGCTATATGTTTTCCAAGATGACAAAAACGCTTTATCGACGTTGGTATCGTGCAGCAGCACACCAAACGCCACATTCAAACTGACAAACATAGTTGTAACGGTGAAAAACTGTTGTACTAAATTCATTTTTATTCTTTCTTTTTGTATCTATTTTTAGAATACCGATTATAATGTTAGCATAAGCTTTGTTTTTTGTCAAGTATATTTCCCAACATAGAAATAGTCATCCTGAATTTTACAGAGAAAATGTTTAGTATAATGGAGTTTATGGGATATTTAATTTCCATTAAGGTCGCACTAATTCTTTTTCCAATTTTGGCGTTTCTTATCACGTTGCCGTATATGATTGCGAACTATCGAAAATATGGCTCCGTCAATAAGCTGCGGACTTTGATTTTCTATTCCTTTATTCTGTATTTATTAACTGTATATTTCTTAGTTATTTTACCATTACCAAATCCAGAATCCGTTCACACAACTTACGCAGAAAATCTGAATTTAATTCCGTTTTCATTCGTCGCAGATTTTATAAAGAATAGTCCACTAGTATTAACAGATAGTTCAACTTGGATTACGGCGATAAAACATCCCACTTTTTACGTTCCTGCTTTCAACGTTTTAATGCTCATTCCGTTCGGAATTTACCTGCGCTACTATTTCAAATGTAGCCTTAAAAAGACGTTATTATTGACAGCTATTTTAAGTTTATTCTTTGAGTTAACGCAACTGTCTGGACTTTATTTCATCTATTCAGGACCTTACCGATTAGCCGACGTCGATGATATCATCCAGAACACGGTAGGCGGATGCATCGGTTACTTTCTGGGCTGGTTTGCGACGCGGCTACTTCCGTCCAGGGAAGAAATAGATGAAAAATCCCTTGAGGCTGGTTTACGAGTTTCTGGAATTCGTGTTAGTTTATCTCTAATAATCGACGCTGTTATCATCCGTATTCCTTACACCTTATCAAAAACCCAACTTCCGTTTTCGCTATTTTTAGCCCTCTATTTTAGCCTAATTCCTCTACTGAATGGTAAAACTTTTGGTAGCGCATTATTAAAGTTTGGGCTAACATTTGAAAATAAAAAATGGATTCGCACAATTTTCAGAGGAATCTTACTCACGATATATTTTTGCATCATTCCCGCAGGCTTGTTTTACCTAGCGAATGAATTTAATAAGGAAGCGAATTCGCTATTGTTTCTCTGTCTGCTCGCAATTGCGTTCTTAGCATTCATACTATTCGTATTAATTACAATTGTCGTAGCGTTATTTAACCGACGTTTTATGTTTGATCGCCTTTCTGGCACAAGTTACAAAAGTACGATTCAAGTCAAACAAGATAAATAAAATCTCCATCACAACCAATAAAAAATAGGAGACCCGCATAAATCTCCTATTTTTCAAATTCAATAGCACTGTTTTGGCGGAAGGGGAGGGATTCGAACCCTCGGTACGTTTTACCGCACGCCGGTTTTCAAGACCGGTACCTTCAACCACTCGGTCACCCTTCCGTACTATCTCTGAATTTTGGCGGAGGAGGGGGGATTCGAACCCCCGCTACAGATATCTCCATACTAACGATTTAGCAAACCGTCCCCTTCAGCCACTTGGGTACTCCTCCAAATTCACTATTTAGTGTACCATAGAAGTGTAATTATTAATAGCTTTATCGTAAATAGGGTATAATAGAATTATGATAAAAGAATACGTCTCTAAAATTACAATAGGATTACTTACAATTGGGTTCGGTATAGTTTTGGCAACCGCTCCAGTTTCCGCATTAGGTGAAGGCGGTGCGCCAGCCGGAATTAACGCAGCACGCGGTGACAATACGCCGTCCAACTTAGCTAATGGCGATTCATCAATCGTAAGGCGAGCCATCAACATTATGCTGTTCGGCGTCGGCGTCTTAAGTGTCGTTATGCTAATCTTCGGCGGTTTCCGCTATGTAATATCTGGCGGTAAAAAAGAATCTGTCACAAACGCCAAAAACACAATTTTATATGCAATCATCGGTCTATTAATCGCGGTCTTTGCTTACGCCATAATCAACTTCATCCTTGGCGCAGCTTTAAGTGGCGGATCAACCACTAACGTTTAATTGTTCACTAATTCTCATCGTGATATACTAACGTCATGAACGATAGTCCAGAAAACCAAGACTTTGAAGCGCCGTCACCTGACAGGATTGATTTAACCGAGCCAATAGCCTGGAACGCGCCGGAAGGCGTACAGGTTCAACGTGGTAAGTTGTGGTACGTTTTTTTTGTCATTGTGTTGATAGGATTAATGGCTTTAGCGATTTTGGTATTTAAGAACTGGACTTTCGCAGTTTTATTGCCAATTATGGCTGTAGCCTTGTTTGTATTGTCAAACAAAACTCCTCAAATAATAAACTACGCGATTAGCCCCAAAGGCATTTACATCGCCGACGTTTTACACGATTTTAGCGAATTTCGTGCATTTGGATTAATTCACGAAAACAACCAACATTCGATTCTATTATTGCCAGTAAAACGATTTTCGCCAGGTTTAACTATTTACTTTTCCGAAGCAGAGGGCGAGAGAATTGTCGATATGCTCGGAGCGCGCCTACCAATGCAAGAAATTAAGCCAGACGCCTTAGAGAAATTTATTCGGCTGATAAAGCTATAGCTTGATTGACTATATTTTATGTGGTAGAATACAAAAGTTCAATGCTTTATAGCAATGAAGGTACCTTATATTTTTTTGTTGCGGCCAATCGTTTTTTTTCGAAAGGCTGTATGCACCCGTAGCTCAGCTGGATAGAGCGCTGGCTTGCGGAGCCAGAGGTCGTAAGTTCGAATCTTGCCGGGTGTACCAATTAACCTAAGGAGGGGTATGAATTTTATTAAGTACGTAAAATATGCACTTTTAACAATTGCCACGATTCTCGTAACCGCCATTTCAGTCTTGTTAGCAGCAGTAATTATTGAAATGATAACTTGGAATGAAGCTGGTAAATGGATTATTGCATTCTTTGAACTGGCAGGCATTAGTTTACTATTGAGTATTATCTGGATCACTATCGGCACCACAATTGCCAAAGATTCAAAGAAAACTGATAAAAAATAATTTCCCGAATTAGTTAGATACGGAGAGGTGCAGGAGTGGTTGAACTGGCCGCTCTCGAAAAGCGGTATGGGGCAACTCATCGAGGGTTCGAATCCCTCTCTCTCCGCCATAGATATTATGAAGATCACCATTATAACAATCGGAAAAAAGCACGAAGCCTGGGTTCAGCCAGGCATTTTTCGTTTTTTAGAGCGTCTACGAGCACCTTTTGCTGCGGAAATGATTATTCTACCGCATTCAAGCTTTGAAGGCGACAGAGCGCGCCAGGAAGAGTCTGAGCGTATTTTTTCACGCCTCAATTCAGATGACTTCGTTATTTTGCTCGATGAGCGCGGAAAAAACCTATCATCGCCGGAATTATCTAACCTAATAACCGAACACATCGACAAGCACATTGTCTTCATCATCGGTGGTGCTTATGGAGTTACCAGCGATTTGCGTCAAAAATCCAACATCGTTTGGTCGTTATCAAACTTAGTGTTTCCGCACCAATTAGTTCGTCTTATTTTAGCTGAGCAATTGTATCGCGCCCAAGAAATTCATCGCGGCAGTCATTATCATCACTCATAGCTTCGGGCGCCCGTGCCTGGCAATAACCGCAATCTCCACGTGTTTAGCGCCATTTTTTTTCAAACATTCCGCCGCCGCCAACACAGTTGAGCCAGTCGTAAAAATATCATCAATAATGATATATCGCTTATTTTTATCAACTTTACCCGCAATTTCAAAAAACTCCTTTGCTTGACGTTTTCTCTGGGCGGAAGACTTCGTAAAGTGCTGAGTGACGTTATTTCTGCGCCGGAGCAGGGAACAATACTCTATTTTTCTACGTCGAGATAGTTTAATAGCAATTTTTAGGATATGATCAAATCCACGACGCCGAATATTCTTAGAAATTGTAGGAATTGGTACGATTACTGTATCTGGCGGCAATTCAGGCAAAACTTCGTCTAAGAACTCACTTAGCAATCCAGCCGCCGCCTGAACGCGGTTAAACTTATAATCGTCAATAATCTTTGCAACAACACCTGTACGTCGTGAAAAACACCAGATCATATCACAAGGAAGATTATGTTTTTTACATAAGTTGCCATTCTCCAATAAATCACCACATAATACACATATATCGTACTTCCGACTTGTGATGTATTTTTTACAATCTAAGCATAAAATACCACCCGTTTTACCACACTTATAACAGTGGTGAGGAGTGATGATCGATAATAGCGTGTCAAACATTGTAATTTTTACGTTTTAAGCCTTTCACTGTTGATTATAACGCATATTACAGTTATACTAATAAAGACTTTGTCAATGAGCCTATTATAAAAGTGGAGGAAATTATGGCCCGAAAGCAAGATGATACATTACTAACAGAACAGGAATTGGCTGCGGCGTTTATTGACGATGATAACGACGATCTGCTACCTGGTTTTAACGACGACAATAGTAGAAGCAATAGCGCATCAACAACACGATCCGATGACAACTGGGAAGATGAGGCTGATGATGCAATGGGTCAGTTGGCTGTTGATGTTTTTGAGACAGAAAACAACCTAGTTATCAAAGCTCGCACTGCCGGCGTAGATCGAAACGACCTAGACGTAAGCATTTCTGACGGTATCTTAACAATTAGCGGCACATTGTCTAGCGGCGATGAAGCAGATGTTCGCCAATGGCATATCCAAGAGTGCTACTGGGGCGAATTCAGTCGTACATTAGCATTGCCAACCGCTGTAAACGAAGAGGGTGTTAAGGCAGAATTAAAAGATGGCGTTTTGACAATTACTTTTGAAAAGATAAAGCAAGAAAAAGCAAAGAAGATTCAAGTTTTATAAAAAACCATTTCACAGAAAATACCGTCACAAGTTGGCGGTATTTTTTTAGCCACAAAAAAAGAACCTCATCAGCGAGGCTCTTTTTTATCAATAGGAAAGATTATGATCCTGATGTAATCTTACCAATAACCATATTGACGATTGCATACGCCAAAATTGCAACCACCAAACCGACAATTGCGTACAAAACTGTGTTCTTAGCTGCAGTAACCTTATTACTATCACCAGCTGAAGTAGTGTATCGGATACCACCCCAAATAAGCATAATAACACTTAATGCACCAACAGCAAACAAGAATATGTTTACAAACTGCTTAACTAAAGATTCAGGATCTGTAGATACCTGATCAACTCCCGTTCCTTGCGCGCTCTTAACGCCGCCACCTAGGGTAAAATCACCTTCAGCGCTTGCAGCTGGAGCTACAGCCAAAGCAACAGTTGGTACTACCAGTAGTCCCGCCAAGATTAATTTTAATTTATTCATTGTTATTTTCTCCTTGTTTAATGATATTACTATTATACATTTTTATCTGTTATTTGTAAAACTAATTATGGATTTATTATAGTCGATTTATAACCATATTGACGATCGCGTATGCCATAATAGCCACAATTAGTCCAACCACTGAATAGGTGAGCGTACTCTGAGCAGATTTTGTCTTTGAGGCATCGCCAGCCGAAGTAATATAGCGAAATCCGCTAAAAATAATCATAATAACAGACAAAATACCCACAGCCCAAAGCAAAACATTAACTACTGTTTTTATTAGACCGCTATCACCGTCAATACTTTTACCTTTCATTTCCGATGTTGTAGCCGTATCAATTCCTTTAGATACCTGAGCAGAAACACTGCCCGACAGGGAAGCGGTAGATAAAACCGATGCTCCAAACACCGCACAGGTCATAATTGCTATTGATATTATTGATTTTTTCATATTTTCTCCTAATTAAACCTATTAAATACAAAATTAACAATTGCCGATGCGAATAAAGATACAGCCAAACCGACTACCGCATATAAAACAGTATTCCTGGCTTTTGCGGCTTTCTGGGCGTCACCGCTGGAAAGTGCAAACATAATACCACCAATAACTATCATAATAATCGAAATAGCACCAACGGCCGTAAGTAGGACTTCAACGATAGTTTTTATAATACCGTTCACTTGAGTTTCGCCACTGCCCTTATTTTTACAATAGACAGAGTTTTCATTTCCATTTGAGCAAATATCAATACCGTTAGCTGCAGATACCGCCGGAGTAAACACTCCAAGAAGCCCAATCATTAGTATTCCAGCCGTCAGGATTTTTGTAAAAATCTTCATCTTAAACCTTTCCTATAATATACTTTGTTATAGCAATCGCACTAGCAGCAATAACCAGACCAATGACTGAATATAAAATAGCATTCTTTGCGCTGGCAGTTTTGGACGGATCGCCAGATGACAGGGAATAGTTTATTCCAGCAATAATCACCACAATAACAGCTATAATACCAGCCACCCAAAGCGCCAGATCAACAAACTTCATAATATCTACACCATTATTCTTTGGAACACCAAGAGCATCTGCCTCTCCTAATAATCCAGCAAAAAATTCCATATATCTCATATTATACCCCTATCTTTGATGATATAAAGTTAACTAGCGCAACAGAGGCTAGGGCGATAACCAAGCCAATAGCGGCACTCATAATAGTTTTTCGTCCATGAGCAGCCTTGTCTGGAGCACCGTTACTGGTCATCATCAAGAACCCACCGTACATAATATATCCAACGGTCACGTAGCCAATAAGTTGCAGCAAATCATCAACGATATTAAGCGCGATTTTCCAAATATAGTTAGCTTGAGAATTAGTGTCTGCGCCTGGACTTTTAAGGGAACAGTCATTATTAGTTAAGCCACTATACCATGGTTTTAACGTTAAAATCTTCCCCTTATTAGAGCATGCATCATCTTCCGCAAAAGAAATGCCCGGGAAAGTTACACTCGCCCCAAACGACCCCATAATCATTAAAGATATAGCTATTATAATCTTCTTCATTAATCGAAAACTCCTCCTGGAATAATAAAGTTGGTAATTGCCACCATAAACGCAAACATTATTATCCCAATAACAGTATTCGTCCAGACTTCACGCGCTTTTTTTATCTTATCTGGACTACCTTCAGAGGTAGTGTATAAAAACGCCCCATATATAACAGCACCAACCGCCGCAACTCCAATACCAGCGGTTAAAATCTTAATGACTTGCTTTATTATATTAATGATTGCTATACTGCCCTTACCTTCACAAGAAATAACAGAGGTTTCCGCACCACCACACTCAATAGCTAAAGCCACCCTGGGTATAAAAATGATTCCTGCGATTACTGTTGCGATAAATATACTGATTATAATATTTCTTTTTGTCATAAAATTTTCTCTTATACCTAAATTGTAAAATAGTCAAGCGAAAAAAGCAAATATTTTCCTTGAAAAGACAGAAGTAATCTGATAATATAAGGGATATTGATATGCGCTCGTAGTGAAGTTGGCCTATCACGCCTCCCTGTCACGGAGGAGATCGCCGGTTCGAATCCGGTCGAGCGCGCCACAGATAATTCACCCCTCGACAGGGTGTTTTTTTATAGAAAAATATACCATATTTATTGCATTTTTGTACAATTTGTGTTATGATATCGCCAATTGGACTGAAAAGTCTAAGGAGTTTTTATAATAAAATACCTGACAATGTCAGAGAAAGGACCCCAAGCGTTATGGTTTATAACCCTAATAACCCAAGCGGTTCATCAAAAGAAATACCTAGGAGGTTCCTACTAGGAGGCGTCGCAATCGCCATAGCAGCAGGACTTATAGGTGGCTGCGGAGAACAACAAGACAGTCCACAACCTACATATAGCAGCTCAAAAGAAGCAGATCCTGCCTCTACTTCAACCGAATCAACGCCAACGGCACGTCCTACTCCAGAGGAAATAAAAAAATTAGAGTTCGCAGGATTAACTGAATTAGTTAGTACAATAGAAGGTTTAGATCCGAAAAAAGATCACAATAAAACACGTGCAGCTTTAATTGGGTTTATAAATGAAAACATAAAGGATGATTCCGCAAAAATAGATATAGATGAATATGGAAGAGTCTACACTTCTAAAGAAGATATTCCTGAAACTATGAAAAAGGTGGGAATGAATACAGTGCAGGGCTTATCTATAATATCAAAATTGTACGGAAGCAGTGTTCAATATGATTATCCTCTGCAAAAAAAAGATGCCGAAAAAATAATGGATGCATATGTTGAAAACTTTACGGTAGGATCAGGAAGAAAATCTCTAAATGATCTGATACCTGATATAGCAAGTTATCCTATGAATCAAGGAAATAAACTATTTAAGCAGCTTGAGGTGGGTGCACCCCTAGAACCTATATACGAAGCTGAACCAAAGGATGAAAGCTCTTCTGTCATCTTTCGACGCAATATTCTTAATACTACAGAAGGCGAAACAAAAGATCTACTACATAGCGATGGCTTAAACTGGGGTAATGGTGTATTTGCATATCAGGGATTTTTCCCTAAAGGTACTACCAAAGAAATACCAGGAGATACATTAACAGAAGTGGTTGTATTTGCAAGAACCACTAAAGAGAATGACCCTACATTGTTAAATACTCCCGCAACAGAACAACAGGGAAATGCTACTCTATATGAGACAGATGAGGGAATGTATATTACAGGAGTAATCGGAGCCATCAGAGATGTAAACCAAGATAGTAAAATACCAACTCTCGTAAAAGGACAAGAAGTTCCAGCCAGTCAAGTTCCTCAGATAGAAAACTATTTTAAGTCTATAAAGTAAACTAAAAAACAGATCTTGCATAAACACCTTCATATATGATTAAATGAAGGTGTTTATGTTTATTAGTGGGTGTGGTAGCAAATATAATTCTAAAAAAATAATTACTTATTTGTTTATAAGTATTTTATTTATTATGTCAGCATCTATATCTATTATGTCTAAATCTGCGCTTGCTGAGGATATAGGAAAGAAAATAGAAAACGGCACCGCTTCGTGTAAGGATGCGTCTAAAGGAGCTGGCGGCACGTCATTGAGAGAAACCAGAACTTTACATGGAAACCAAGGTTGGTGGTGGTGCGAATCATCAAGTGGCGAACGATATCAAGTAGATGAAATTCTATGCGCCGCAGGATATGATATAGACGAAAAAACCGAGGACTACAGGTCTCACTCATACAGAAAAACTCGTTGCGTCAGCAAAATAGATTACTCTAATCAAACTAGCTATATAGATAAAAGAGCTATAGCGCTAGCTAACGAAGCAAGGCAATCAAAACTAGAGGGTATCATACTTCCGAAAATTACAGACACACCATGGTTTAAGAGTGGGTTATCGTATAGAGATAGGATAAATTCTGGATGTGTGGATAACGGCAAAGATAAAGGATACACTTGCGACGAACATGCTAAGATTACTTTGACAAAAGAATTAGTGGGTACATGTATAGCTAGCGCTCGCACAACCGTCGCAAATCGTCCAGACGGGCAAGATAAAAGTAATGAACAAATGGATAAAGCTTTTACCGACTGTATAGCTGGAAATTCTGGACTAGACAAAGATACGGTAAATAATAATAAAACACCTATTGCTTGGAACAACATAGATAGCTATATAAAGGAAGAAGACAAAAAAGAAGCAGCAGCAACCGAAGAAAGTAAAGCTGATGAAGCAAAAAACTCGTGCGGTATCAGTGGAATGGGATGGCTTATTTGTCCTTTAATGACTTTTATGGGGGGAATTGCTGATTCTTCTTATTCTGTAATATCACAGTTTCTTAATATTAACCCTGCTATCTTCGGTGAAGGATCTGATGCAGTAGGAGCAAAACAGGCATGGAGCTTCTTTCGTGATATAGCAAACGTCATATTTGTATTGCTATTTTTATGGGTAATTTTCTCACAAGTCAGTAGTATTGGCATAAGTAATTACGGCATTAAAAAAATCTTACCAAAATTAATAGTGGGAGCTATATTAGTAAACTTATCGTTTTATATATGTCAATTAGCCGTCGACTTATCCAATATCCTTGGCTTTACACTAAAAGAAGCTCTTGAAGGAGCGGTGTCTGGGGTTGGTGGATCATCTTCAAATTCAGAAATATTGAGTGGTCTCGGCGCAGCAGTTGCTGGTATTCTAGTTCTTACAGGAACAGTACTATTTGCAGCGCTTGCAGTCAGTATACCAACACTACTATCTCTAATGTTAGTGCTGCTTGTTGTGCTTGTCATACTAATAGTTAGACAAGCAGCTATAATTCTCCTAATATCAATTGCGCCCCTAGCATTCGCAGCTTGGCTCCTGCCAAACACCGAAAGTTTATTTAAAAAATGGGTATCGATGTTTAGGGGACTACTGATGGTTTTTCCTATAATATCCCTTTTGTATGGAGCTGGTAAATTAGCAGGAGCAATATTGGCGACAACAGCCACAAGTGACTCGAACGACACTGCGATAACTATGCAGTTTGCAGCCTTGGCAGCGTCTATTCTTCCATTAGGTGCTACGCCTTTCGTGCTAAAGAGCTCATTAAACTCATTAGGTAGTTTTGCAGGAAAACTTGGCGGATTGAGCGGTTTGGCTAATAAGAAGCTGGGTGGTGCTATCGCGAACAAGTCCAGGATAAGTGATGCTAGAAATGCATGGAAATCTCGATCTGCTAGAAAGCTAGCAGAAAGAAGATCCGGCAATACTAGGTACGGACGAGCCGCAAGTAATCTCAGAGGTAGCAGCTCATGGTTTAAAAAAGGTGTTGGAATTGCAATGAATCCTGCAGCAGCCCTTGATAATAATCGATTTGGTCGAAAATTGGGTCTTGGAGATGGAGTAAGTGCAGCACAAGAAGCCTACGATAAAGCCGCTATGGAAAAGGCTGAACGAGCGCTAACATATAAATACGGCGGAGATGCAGCAAAGGCTCTAAATGACGAAGATGCCGACAAATACATCAGGATTGCAGCTACTAAACAGCTTAAGGATCAGGGAACCTACGGTGCGGATAGAATAGCAGAATATCTAAGTGCCGGAGGAAAGGTGGACAGTGTCAGTATGGCTAAATCACTCACCGATATGAAAGGATCTCATGCGGGTGTTGCCAAAGCTGGATCTGAAGCACTCAAAGCTCTTCAGAAAGAAGATGGACCATCAGAAATTAATTTCAGCTCGGATCAATTTAACAATCTTACTGCTTTAGGTGTAGACGAATTATCGAATAAAGATATCGCTGGACAAAGCGCCAACGCCATCAAAAACAGCAATATTACTGCCGATCAAGCTACTGAAATCTTGAGTGACGACATATTATACTCTTCCGCTAATAATGCCGTGAAATCTGCCTTGATGAAAAAAGGAGGAGAGCGAATTATTCCGCAAACTCCTCAAGATAATCAGAATGACCAGCAGGATGATAATTCTCAACAATCATCACAGAATGGCCAACAGGGTAACAATTCTCAACAATCATCCCAAAATAATCAACAGAGCAATAGTAGTTCTGGGGGGGGAATAATTATTGCTACATCTCAAGAAGATGTAAGAAAGGCATTGGAGGATTCTAGACGACGAGGCAACTAGACGCATGCTTCATACGCTCTCTCTTGACTTTTTCCATCAAAAATGCTAATATAACCATGAATGGAGTGGTTGATTTCATACAGGCAGCTTCTTAATAAGTGGTTGCAGTGGTTTATGTTGCTGATAGCAGGGATGCTGGTAGGCATTTTTCTTAATACCTTAACACACTCAACCTCTGTTTATGCCGCAGATGCAACATGGGATGGTCATGATTTAACCTATTCTAATAAAAAATATACCAGGCTAACAGATAATAACAAAGTCAAGAAGTTTAATTTACCTGATAATTCGCTTGTTTATGTCAATGAAGATAAAAATAAAAAAGAAGTTAAAGTTATTTACTTCCCATCAGGCGAGATATCTTCACTAAGTTCCGCAACCTATGCGGTTTATTCTTTTACACCACCAGACACTTATAATCAAACCGATAGTTCAACTATTTCAATTGATCCTCCCTCAGAGAATTCAACCAGCACTTCCTGTGATGTACAGGGAATAGGGTGGTTTATCTGTCCAGTTTCCAACTGGTTGGCTGAAAGTATGGATTGGATGTACGGTCAGCTGCAAACATTCCTAAAGGTTCAGCCATTAGAAACAACTAACCAAAACAGTGGGATTTATCTGGCATGGGTCATTATGCGTAACATCAGCAACGTGGCGTTTATCGTAGCGTTTTTGGTGATTATCTACTCACAATTGACCTCCGTAGGAATTAGTAATTACGGCGTCAAAAAGATGATCCCTAGGTTAGTAATTGCGGCAGTACTAGTCAACTTGTCATTTACGATTTGCGCTATATTACTGGATTTATCAAATATAGCCGGCTACGCTTTTCAGGACGCCTTCATGGGAATTAAAAATACCATATCCACCGTAGGAGAAAATATCAGCGCTCCATTAACCTGGCAAGAAGTAACATTTTCTGTATTATCAAATGGAGCAGTATTGGCAGGAGCGCCAGTTGGAGCGGCTATTGTCACAGGATTAGCGCTTACTGGAGAATTATTACCAATGTTATTAACAGCCCTAGTTGGGCTTGGTCTAATATTATTGTTAGTCCTATTAATCTTTGCCGCCCGTCAAGCACTTATTATTATATTAATCATAATTTCACCACTAGCATTTGTTTGCTACTTGTTACCCGGAACAGAAAAGTGGTTTAAAAAATGGCGCGACACTTTCGTAACAATGCTATTATTTTTCCCGGCATTTGCTGTAGTGTTTGGTGGAGCTCAATTGGCTGGAATAATAATTATCCAGAATGCGACCGGACCAAACGGAGGAATGATGCAAATTCTGGGTATGATGGTTCAGGTGATGCCTTTGGCTATAACTCCTCTAATTATGAAGTTCAGTGGCGGAGTATTGGGTAAATTTGCTGGAATTGTCAACGACAAAAACAAGGGCTTATACGACAGGACTAAGAACTGGGCGAACGATTGGCGTAATATCAGGAAAAATGAAGGATTGGCAAAAAATATGGGACGAGCTAATCCGAATAGATTACGCCGATACTTTGACCATAAAAATAGAGCAAGGAAGCAGCGCTTAGACACTTCACAGAAAAAATCAGAGAATGCGTACAAATCTACAGGAAGATACAAACGACTGGATATGTCAGCTAGACAAACCGCTAGGCGTGCAGATCTGTTATCCGCACAAGATGACAATCGTTACCTTGAAGCAACCCAAGGTTATATGGCAGATGACATATATGATAAAAGACCAGCTTACGATCGCGCTCTACGAGTTGTGTCAGCTCGATACTCAACTTGGCGAGACGCTAAATCTTATCAGCAACAAGCCCAATTTATGTCAGACATTAAAGACTTAGAAACTGAGATTGCAACAGCAGGTCTGATTAAGAATAATGCTCAACGTCAACAGCATAGTGAATTTGCAGATCAATTGATAAACAGCAAGGAACTTCGAGAGAAGGCTGGCGGGCACGTATTTACAGACGAGAATGGTAACCTAATTGGAGCAAATGCAGCCTTAGCTTCAGCCATAGCAACCAGCCGTAGCGAATATGCCAAATCTGTTGATGAAGCTCATCAGATTATGAAGCATTATAAGCTGAGCTCTGGGCAAAGACAAAAGATATCTTTAGGCAATTCCGTGACGCTTTCAGATGGAACAGTACTGGATAGTAATAACATATTTGTGCGTGAAGCCGCAATTGAAGAGCAGATTAAATACGGCACCGCAACAGAAGTCGCCGAGCTTCTTAGCGAATTGCCGCCAGAATTCTACTCTTCCGCAGCTTCAGCATTAGCAGAATCTGGTGTAAAGAATAAGGCGTCATTCTTGGGCGGTAAGCTTATTGACGATATGCTAAAGGGTGATATTAATAACAGGGACGACCTCATGAATTACTTCGCTGACTGGCTACAAGGCGGTAAATATAAACCAGAAACTTTAGCGACTACGGATGCTGATGCTGTTAAGTTATTAATGGAAGCTGTAAATACTACATCTGTTCTTACTAATGAGGGACGCCAAGATCTTAAGGAAGCTATCGACACAATTCTTACCGACAAGAGACTATCGGCCAATGCAACTAAAGCAACTAAAGAACAATTTAAGATTTTCCGCAACATGTTATAATCCCCATATTTTGATATAATATAAGCAGTATGTCGGTGTATAAAGTTCCTCAAGATGTCGAGGCGGAGGACAAACTGCTCGGGCCGTTTAGTTTCCGACAGTTTGTGTTCTTAATTATAGCTGTTATCGGAATCGCTATTGCGTACGGTTTGAGTACAATTTTACTACCTTTGGCAATAATTCCTGTGCCGATAATTTTATTCTTTGGAGCGCTGGCTTTACCTCTTAAAAAAGATCAACCGATGGAAGTTTATTTGGCAGCAGTTATTTCTTTTATGCTAAAACCAAAAAAGCGGCTATGGCAGCCTGATGGAATTGAAAGGTTGGTTGAAGTTATCGCGCCAAAAGTCGAGGAGAAGACTTACGGTAATAATTACGATCAAGCCGAAGTCCAACGAAGATTGTCATATTTGGCGAATTTGGTAGATAGTCAGGGTTGGTCAATTCGTGGTGTCAATAATCCGAATAGCTCGATGCGTGCTGACTTATTCAACGAAGGACAGGCAGCCAACGACATATTGGATGAAAATAGTGCTACGGCGCAAAATATTAATCACTTGATAAATCAGTCAGATGTTCGTAGGCGACAAGAAGTTATCCAAAAGATGCAAACAGGGCAATCTGCTACGCTGCCTCCTACGCAAACACCGCAACCATCTCAACCAGATAATCCTGCTCCAGCCACACCACTACAAATGAATCCGTACCCAACAATGCGTCAATCCGTATTAAATCCAGCGTCCGGACGGCCTGCCGCGAACGCTCCAGCTCAAACTCAGCCGACAACAGCCACGCCGCAAACTAGCGTAAACGAGGTGCCACCTGCTATAATAGAACTGGCAAATAACCGCGACCTCTCGATTGAAACGATTGCGCGTGAGGCAAATCGAATTCAGCAAGAAAATAAATTATCAGATGAGGAAGTGGTGATTTCACTACGTTAGGTGGGGTTTATGCAACCAGAGTTACAAAATCAACAATCTTATCAGCAGGTTCCGCAAACCAATGCGGCTCTTCCTAATGTCCCTCAGCA
>FLSE01002410.1_pt1 | contig 43419 bp, 61 predicted proteins | sample 1550461 | NCBI WGS metagenome assembly FLSE01 (sample SAMEA4031758, study PRJEB14383) | metagenome | biome: human; feature: oral; material: saliva | place: Philippines | collected 2014 | reverse complement strand
AATAAGAGCACATGATCCAGCGCTTCATCCCGCATTTTGGCAGCTTCGATAAAGATTTGGAGCTGGTCCTTGACCTTGTCCTGCCCAATATATTCACGTAAGTACTGAGGACGGAGCGTGCGTTCTACTAACTCCTCGTCCCCCATTATCTCATTATCTAAAATTCTACTCATTGCTCTATTATATCAAAAATCCAAGCCACAAACAAAAAAGCCACCTGATTAGATGACCCTCGACTTTAGCACTTTATTCTACATCACTGCTTCATCGCCTGCGATAGGAAGTAAGATAGCCCATGATGGAACTAATCCTTAAAATTATCATCGGACCAATTGTGGTCGGTGTTGTTCTTCGCTTATACTCAATGAAAATCAAAGAGCAAACTAGGAAGCTAGCCGCAGGCTGTACTTGAGTACGGCAAGGTGAAGCTGACGTGGTTTGAATTTGATTTTCGAAGGGTATTAGTCGATAAATGGCTAAACAAAGATAGATAGTGTCAAAAAAGACCCCAAGCTTATTTGGTCGTGAGCTTGGGGTCTTTTCTAGTCCATGATATAGAACTAGTACTCAATTCCTTTTTATTATCCCACAGTTCACAAAATTTGTCAAAACTTTACATCCTCAGTTTCTCAAGCTTTAACCGCTTTACAACAAGACTTTCAAGTTTAAGAGAAAGTTAGGGATTCTATCAATTTCATAGAAATTTTGATTTAGTAAACGAAGAGACAATCTTACATGTCACTCCTCATTTAATACGCCACTACTGGACAAGCAAAATCATTATTACAGCAGTTCCAGTCCTTCAATTAACAGTCACTTACAATCAAATTGAGTTTGAAGTAGCTGAAGCAACAACAGAACTATTTCTTAGTCATATTTTCTAAAAAAGTCTCCGCTAATTCCCCGACCAAAATCCGAAAAATATCGGAAAACTATTTTTAGAATAGTCCTCAAAAGCCTGAAATAGAGCCAAAAAACTCCACCTGATTGGGTGGAGTTAAGGGAGATTATTATGAAAAAGGTAAAATTATTTCCTATTAAATAAGCAAAAACGGAGGGTGTCCCCTCCAACTTCCCGACCTCTGGACAAGGTCTATTTTTTTGAAAAAATTTAAAAAACTTTATCAAAACTATTGACACTATACAACTTTAGTTGTATAATAGATACATAAGGTTAAGGAGGAAACCTTAGACAAGGAAACTAGTAGAAAGGAAAACAAAATGTTTAAGTTCAAAAAGAAACCACTCAAAGTCAAAACAAATAAGCTAGTAGTCAAAATAAACTTATTTATAATCAGCTTTGAATGGCACATCGAATTTGGATAGTGAGAAATCACTATCCACCCCTTCGGGGGTGTACTTAAATTATAACAGGAAAAATAATGAAAGTAAATCTTAAAATTAGAAAAACCACCATGCGTGAAAAAGTTGAATTTATTATTGGACTTCTTCTACTTCTATTTGTGATTTGGTATTTTACGAGGTAATATATGTCAGTAGATATTGAAGCTATCCGCTGGCTTTTAGACAACGCCACAGCATATGCTATCAGCAAAAACTGTGGCGTATCTATTCAGGCTGTGGATAAGTATAAAAATGGTGTATCAGATATTATGAACATGCGTTTAAAACACGCTATTAGCATGACCACGTACGCCCATACACTACAAGAAAAACAGTGAGCACCATCACTGTTTTTTTATTTTGAGCAAACAAAAAAACCGCAAGCCTGAACCTGCGGTCTAGTGTAATCTATTTTGAAATTCTTTCTATTTTGTTGTAATCAAGCCATCTGGCTCTACTGTGAACTCTGGCTTATCTGCCATTGTTCCGTCTGCCTTGATGTAGTACCATCCTTGACCTGCTCTGACGAATTCATTAGATACCATGTTTCCGTCCTTACTATCTAGGTAGTACCATGTATCCTTGTACTTGACCCATCCTGTCTTCATGGCACCTTCTACGTCGAAATAGTACCACTTCTCAGCGATTTTCTTCCAGCCTGTGGCCATTTCGCCTGATTGATCAAACCAGTACCAGTTGCCGTCTGAGTGCATCTTCCAGCGGTCTGCAAGCATGTAGCCTGAACCATCGAAGTAATACCAGGTTCCGTTGATTTTCTCAAACTTGTCTTTTGGATAAGAGCCGTCTGAGCGTACATACCAATAGCCTGTATCATTCTTCTGCCAGCCTGTTTCGGCACCTAGGCCGTTCTCAATATCTCGCTTAAACTGTTCACGGCTAACACCCCATTTCGCAAGATAAGGATACGGGTCAACGTGGTCGCTACTGTTATCCGGCTGGTTATTGGTACAGTATTCATGCGTTTTGATACCTGCCAAGTCGTCTGTATCAAGCGTTTTCGGCAAACCTGCTTCATCTGCTAGATTTCGTAGCAATTCGATGTACAGGCGATAGTCTGTCATGAACTCTTCCTTGGTTGAATGGCTTTCAATCAATTCAACTGCTGCATAGGTCTCAGCATTCCAACCGCCACCAACGTCCCACATTCCCTTGTTTACAGGACCTACCTGCATAACACGACCATTACCAACGACATGAGAAAAGAACCCAAGTCCAGGGTCCTTTCTGTAGTGGTAGTCCGCCTCGTTCTGAGCGGTTGAGTTTCGGTTGCCTGTTGAGTGGGCGTGAACCTGACGGAAAGGCTCAAAACCTACAATCGGCAAGTCCGTGCGTAGTCTACTTGTATCGATATCCATACCTATTCCTCACTTGGTTTCTTGTATTCTAGTGCTCGTGTGCTGTCTGTGATTCCACTTGTAGTCGGGTCATTGACCAAACCGATAGCAGTCAAGAACACGAATACTGCATTAACAAGCAGAATCAACTTGTTGCCGATATCACCCAAATCCAGATGATATCCAAAGACTGCTGCACCAGCTTGCAAGACAAGCAAGAAGGCTGGGATTGCAGTCAGCCAAAAGTATTTATTTTGTAATCGTAGTTTCCAGTTAATCATATGTTATTTTCCTTTCTACCTTAAAAATTTAATTTTTTTTGCTTTGATTACGTATCCTTCTATTTTTCTCCCTATTGAATTATCTCCGACGAATGTTATTTCAAAATACTCTCTTTCATTATAAAAATAAGATATTTCCGGTAATGAAAGAGGTGGTTTATCGTCAGCTTGAATAGATTTTATTTGTTTATAATCAAAATTATTAGGTATGATTAAAGCATTTTTAAGACTAAAAGATATAGTAGCTTTATAAGCGGAAGAACCAGATGGTTCTATTGCTAATAAAATTTCTCCTTCACCACTCCATACTAAGCTACTTCCAATATACCGCTTGACAATCTCCTGATTGCCTAACATTATCCTTACTCTATCTTTCATAACTACACCTGCTTAAAGATATCGTAAATCGTGTTAGGATCTTTGGTAGTAATAGCATCATACTGCGCTTGTGTTCCTGCCCAGTACCTCAACGCTTGTTGTCCTTGCTGGTTAATGATATTCTGACCTGCTTGTCCATCGTTGACATTATCCAAATGAGTGAAAGCAGAGGATTTTAGACCTCTGTAATTCACTTCAATGCGGACTTCAAACCAACCACCAGAGCGCTGAGTAGCACTCCATGTTCCAAATTTCCCAGCTGGATCAGGAGTCTGATTTCTCAACACACCCCAGTTATTGTTCCCAAAACCACGGTAGTAATAATCAAGAGTATAACCACTCGTGACTGCTTCGCCATCATAGAATACATCCGCAAACAGGTTTAACTGACTAGTCGCGCCATTTCTATAAGACCCTTCGATACGGACATTGGCACTTAAACTATGACCATTCTCACCCTTCAAGCTATTCCGTTGAGTCGGTGTCAGTGTGTCAAATGATGGCCGGCTTTCTAAAGCTGAAATCTTTTGTTTCAACTCAGTATCATTGTAAGTTGAATACAAGTGTCTTGAGCCAATCTTTCTCACAGAAATACCTTGAGCGCTAATGCCTGTTACAATCCAGTAGCCTTCATTTGCTCCTTCAGAGTTGTTATTAAAGCTTTGAATTACATCTCCAAATTTGATACCTATTGGATTCATTAAAGAATTGATTGGTATTGTCGCAGTAGCACCGACTTCGTTTCCGGCAATATCCGATTTTGAAATCCGATATTCTGAGCTTCTCAAAACAGTTGGAAGATTAACAGAACCACCATTTGTGAGACTCAGTCTGTTGCCTTCTAAGCTGAGAGTTTGATTCTCAGTAAGATAATGCTTTGCCTCCAGCTCATCTTTCGTAACATGTTGCTCTTTAATGCCCTTGATATCCTTACCAATTTCTGTTGCTAGACTTTCAAGGTTATTCATAGGCTTCACGCTTTCGCTTGATTATATGTCGCAACCAAATCAAGATTAGCAATCTGGTCAACGCGTCCGCTAACCTCTGTCACTTTTCCCAAAAGTGCGCCATTTTCATCCTGACCCATGTTCGTGATTTTATCCGCAATTTCTTTCAGCGTATCAAGATTCTCAGGCGTTCCTTCACCCAAGATTTCAGCCTTAACTTCTGATTTAGCTTGAGTGACTGCCTGTGAGATAGCCTGCGTCATTGCTGACGTGCTAACCTTGGTTTTTAATTCTTCGTTAACTCGTTTGTTATCTTCTCCCAAAGTGCGGGCAAATTCTGTTAATTTTGTAGTTTCCATTTTTTTCTATACCTTTCCAAGATTATAAAAGAAGAGTAGATCGGGAAATTCCGGACATACTCCACCATCTGTTACTGTTTTTACTGCAAGTTGTTTCTCAACTTCCTTTGCTATATCCAGCTCTTTGAGAGCATGGACTTCCTCTGTGACCAATTCCTTATCTGAAGCAACTACCTTGATATGCGTAGCTTTATCGCTCGGGAAAATATATCCGCCAGTGCTGATCTCTAAGCGGTATTTCCCAACAGGCAAGATAGCATCCAGATTAAAATTCACGCTTGAGTTCGTGACAGTCACCTTCTTCTTCCATTGGTACTTGTCCATGGTCAGACTAACAACCGCCACCTCCCCATCAAGAGAGGAGACGGCTCGATAGTCTTCGTCTAAAAGGACGAATCCAAAGGTAGAAGCTACATCACCCTGTTTGATGAGGTAACCGCCATCAACTTGAGCAAGATTGGTCGTATTGAGATTACAGACCATTATTGCCCTCCTTCTTAAGTTTTGCTTTGAATCAGCGTTTTCAACTCTCTGACGTCCTCGCCTAACGATTTAACTTGTTCCGCAAGAACTAAGATAGCCTTGTTTTGTTCATCATGGTTATCTAGTCGTTTGTTTGCAGATTCTTTAAATTCACGTAGGTTCTCAATGTCTTTTTCCATCGCGGTAATGCGATTCTCCTGCTTTGTGGCTCTGTCTTTCATGGAGAAATACAAGATAATAACAGGAATCATAGAGATTACGAAACGAATAACGAGGTGTTCAAATTCCGCCATAGGCACCTCCATTATTGGTTAGATATAACTGTTGTAGCAGACGGTTCTGCAGTTGTAGGTGCCACGATAGCTGTCGTAGAAACTGTAGCTACTGGTGCGACATTCGTAGGCTCATTTTGTTCTTTAGGCTCGTACTTCCACGCTACGCCATATCCATCACGTTCAAGACGTCCATCACGAATAAAGTCGCTTGCAGGCTCTCCATTGTAAGTAAATTCACGGTTAAGTTGTACCAGAACCCTCTTACCTTCACCATCCAACTCAACGTGCTCTGGGTCTTCGATGGTAATCAAATCACCTGGCATATAGTGTTTACCTACTTCAGCTGATTGAATTAAATCAACTAAAACTTTATAAGCTGTTCCGTACTGAAGCAATTTTTCTGTTATCAACGTTAAAACTAATGCGTAGCTAACTTTGCCGTAGTGGTCGCTTTCAGTCTTGTTCTGCTTAACTGCTTGGTCTGTGGCCGTCTGCTTAGCTTCGGCTTGTGCCAATTTCTGTTCATTCTCTTGAAGCTTAACGTGAGTTTCTTCTAACTTAGCCTGAGCCTGTACAAGAGCGCTCGTTGGGTCAAGTTCCGTTCTAATAAAGTCCAAAACTGCTTGAATCAGCACCTCTTCATTATCATGCGTGCGATTGCCTGGCAATTCCACACGCTCATAGCTGTAGCGTCCAGGTTCTTCTTTCTCAATCGTAACAATCGTTACATTCTTTTCCCCTTTTAGAGTAGGGCTTCCTGTTAATTTGTAAGTCATTAGTTGCTTCCTTTCATTTTAGCTTGTGTTTCTTCAAATAGTTCTTTTAGTGCTGGGTCGTATTCCAACACCGCTTTAAAAGCCTGTAATTCGGCCAAAGCCAGCGTATAGTGTGCCTCTAAATGCGCACTATTCAATTCGCCTTCTCTCAAGCGGTTAGCGAGCGACTCAGCTACTAGCTTGTCGATTGTGTGATTATCCATGTATGTTCTCCATTTCTTTGATTTTTTGGTCTAGTTCTTGGACAGCCTTCAGCAAGTAGGGTACGAATTTTGAATAGTTGATAGACAGATAAGATGTTACTTCATCTATTTCAATTGCTTCAGGTACTACCTTCTGGGCTTCCTGCGCAATCAAACCAACCTCTTCATGCTTCTGGCTCTCGATGAAATCAAAAGAGACCATGTTCAATGCTTGGATTCTATCCAAGGCATTAACTGGACTCTCTTTAATATTTTCTTTCAAGCGTCTATCTGAACTCGAAGTAATACCTGCATAGCCTCTCCATTTTGCTGTAGTGATTTGATTCCACCAGACGACGGCATTCTCTCCTCCAGCCGGATTCGACCCAGCACCATAAATATCTGCATTTCCTGTCCAGATACCTTTATTAGCATTAATCTTGCTGTAGAAATTAACGTTTGTAGATCCAGAAAAGTCAACTTTACCATAAAAACTAACTGTATTCTTACAATACATCTGCCCATCTGTGTCCACATGCCAAGAGTTCGGTCCAGCTTGGTTCCAGTTATCGCCCCAATTAGCCCAGAAAGCTGTCTTAGTGCCATAACCAACTCCATTACCCATACCAACAGAGAATTGGTTTACTCCAGAAATCCAGCGACCGCCTCCATTATCAAACTGCCCCAGAGTGAAACCTCCAATTTCGCCTTGATAGGCTTGTAGGAAGGTTGAGCTAGACACGACAGACTCAATCTTGGTTGTGAAGATTTGCTTGGATGTCAGCTTGTCAATCAAGGCATCTCTAGCGGTCAGGTTCCGAATCAAGGCATCATCTACGCTGATTTTATCTCCCGTGATAGCTCCAGCTTGGATATGTTCAGCAGTGACAGAACCAGCGGCCATCTTCCTAGCTGTTACAGCACCATCTACCAACATATCTGACTGTACTCGAACGTGTGGAGCGATGATATCAACCCCTCTCGGACTTGCGGAAATGGTAGAGGCTAACTGCTCGCCAGTTAGAGTAGTAGAGCCGATGGTCACACCTTCAGATGTCACTTGAACCCTCGCACTGTTAGCAGCATCTCGCACTTCCTGCCTGATTTCTTTAGCCGTCTGAGCGATAGCGCTCTTGACATTCTCATCAAAGAACTGGGTCAGCGCCCCTTTATTATTCTGCTGGATTTTGCCCCAGAGAGTGCTGTTCGGGTCTGTTAATTCCAGTTCAATAGAACGCATATCCTTGAAGAGACCTGACAAAGTACGTTGCGTGACAGCAGGCTCCACGAAGCTAGTAGGGAAATCTCCCTGCTCCAGTTGGATATCCGTCAGCACCGTATCACCCACACAGCCCATGTGATGAAGCTTCAGCAGTTCATCTCGTGTCCGTGGTTGAAAGACTTTGTAATACCGCCCATTATGCTCAAGAGCAGGCGAACGAACGTTTTGAATGGTTATGTCCATGTGTTACCTCCATACTGTGTAAAAATTCATAGAAGTTTCTCCATTTGAAGAATTAAAATCCCTCTTCGCTTTCTCAAAGTCTTCATTATTTCTAAAACGGGCTTTAATGTGGGTGCTACCATAACCTCGTTCTAGTGTTACTGGAATAACATTTGTTTCAGTTTTACCGATGAAACGAACTTCGTCAATAGAATAGTTACTAAAACCAAATCTATAATCATAGATATTCATTACACTTTCGCCGTAACTCGGAGACGCAATAACAAATTTTGAAAAAAGTTCTAAAACTCGTATTCTTTTTTCCCAAACCAACCGTGTTCCTACATAACGCTGAGAGATTTCCTTGTTACCAATATAGATTCCTTCTCTAGCCATACTACCTCCTACGTACTACTGTAGATATCATAGATAGTATTACTATCTTTGTTGGCAATCGCGTCATATTGAGACCTTGTACCAGACCAATATTTCATTGGTTGCCCACCGTTCTGATTGATGATGTTTTGCCCTGGCGCTCCATCTGCTCCTCTAGCGCCATCAGCGCCTCGTGCACCAGCTGGACCTGTTGCACCGTCGCTAACATTATCAAGACGTGTGCTAGCAGCTGCTTTGATGCCGTTGTACGTTACAACGATGTAGACCTCAAGCCAGCCTCCTGAACGCTGAGAAGCATTCCACTGGCTAAACTTTCCATTTGCATCAGGCGTTTGGCTCAGCAAACTTTGCCAGTTATTGTTTCCAAAACCACGGTAGTAATAATCAACAGTATAGCCACTGGTTAACCGTGTTCCGTCATAGTAGACATCAGCGATCAAATTCAACCAACTAGTCGCACCATTTCTATAGCTTCCCTCGATACGAACATTGGCATTTAAGCTGTGGCCATTTTCGCCTCGCAACCCCTCTCTCTGCTGGGTTGTCAGGTTCTCGAATCGCATAACACCGTCCGCGCCTCGTGGTCCTGTTTCCCCACGTTCTCCACGGTCGCCTTTTGGACCAGTTAGATATTGAAGAGCTGAGAATCGGTCACGGCCATTTCCGACCTTAACCTTTCCTGTGTCACTCTCAATGCCTAACTCGCCATCAAGTAAGACCAGAGGGCTACTCGCCCAGTCTCGTGCTGACATGCGCTTGTGCTGTACCCTTACTGGGATTGTCTCTGTCATGTTCTACCTCCGTCAAAAATAAAAGTTGGATTTTGGTTCCAACTTCCGTCATATCTTGAATTTTGTCCATCAGCAACCGTCTTATAGACTGGCATTAGTTCGATCCGTCTTGTCTGATTATCAACCGTCACAGACTGCTCTACATTCTGATACCAGTCGCCTGAGAAAGTCAGACGATAGGCACCGTAGTAGACTGATAAGACCTGCTCCTCTCTCTGGGTCAAGTCTTTATCAATCGCTGGCATGACCGTATTAGCAGGCGCAAGATGGACGTGTCCACCATAGAACGGCATCTTGTTGACTACTACAGTCACATCTGTTTTGCCGTAAGGTGTACAGGTTGCTGACCAGCTGATGACGTACTTCTTGCCAATTTCAAAGCCCTCTCCATTGTGACCTACTTCTACGAAATCCGTTCCGTAGCTGATTTTCTTAGCAGTGCCACCGTTCAAGCGGTTTTTGTTATACTGGGTATTCCCGTCACCACCAATCAAACTAGCGTTGACTCTTGCAGTTTCGCTGACTTGTTCCAGTTTCTTGCTTAATTCAGCGATTGAGTCAGCGCCACTCATCAACTCTTCACGGATTCGCTTCACGAACTCAGGACGCTCTTTCTCCATTTCCTCATGGATCTTGGCTCCCATTTCTTCGGCCTTGGCCTTGTACTGCTCGATGGCATCCGTGATAGCTTTCTCACGCTTGGCAAATTCAGCATCAAAGGCACGGTCAGCGTTAGCGATTGCACGTTCCAGCATGATGTCAAATTTTGTTTCTTGCTTGTCCAAGATTGCGTTTGCTACTGCTGACAATCCGCTACCATTCCCCCCTGATTTCACTTTATCGTCAAAGGTAATGGTCAGATAAGCTCCCTGGCCGTTGTTTGCCAAACAGTCATACTCGTAAGCAATGGCTTTCTTATAAACGTCCACATTATGCTTATAGCTTTTCAGGTTGACTGTATCGCCCATGTGAACAGTTTGCCCATCAAGTTCATAGGCTTCAATCTTGATGGCATCTGTAGCCTTATCTATGTGTTCGTTAGTAAATTTAGCGCTAGCCCACTTTGTCAACTCATCAACAGTCTGAATGTTATTATTTGTATAACTTCTTTCGTTGATGTAAGGGTAGGCACCAATTAAGGGACTATCAACCGTTATGGCAATCGTTGTGTCTTCCTTGGCTCCCTCGGCCTTAAATGTAGACTTAGCATGGATCCGAGTAACAACATTTTGTGAGTTTTTGGTTCGTTGATAGGATTTAAGGTTTTTGTGGGTAGAGATGATAACACCTCTGTCCTCTCCTCGATTTCGCTTAATTGAGATAGCAAAATTATCCCGAACCATCTCTCCTTCCCATGTTCCCACAATTGAGTGAGCGCCATCCATCAACACGCTGTAGAGTGTTTCTACTTCTTTCGTATTGATGGTTCTCCTGTCCGTGATATCACTGGTAAATGAAAAATCATTGATAGGAGTTTTAGCAACCTGTACCAATTGAGAAAGAGCCTGCCAGCAACTCTGCTTGTTGACAGACAGAGGATTGATAGACCGCTGCATAACGTCATCAGTGATATGGTAAGCAGTGATTTCTAAATGATCATCATTCTCTACTGGCTTCTTGATACGGAACAACTGCGGACCAAGCACAGGCGCTGGTGCCTTAATCAACATATCCTCACGGAAAAGTTGATAAATCTCAGAGTCGGTGATAGGATAGCGAACAGTAAGGGTAAAATCCCCGTTCATTTGCTCTTTGATGATAGCTGAAGTCGCTTCATGCAGTGGAATACCGTTCCATTTAACGTTACGAGTATCACTTTCAAGCAAATATAGCATTATGCCCACCCCCAAACTGTCTCAATCGTCATGGAACTGATACCAGCACCTAAGACAATCCCAACATCTTGTTTTTTGATTGGGTCAATCGTGATAAAATCCCCTGTCCATTTAATTCTAGAACCTGTTCCGTCCAAGAAACTAGGGTTGTTAGGGTTATTTACCATGATAGCTCTTCCAGACAGTCTTTCTAAGCGGATAACCTGCCTATCCACTGTAAAACTAACCTCAGTCGTACTCTGGCCAGTTATGGTAATTGTCGGAAAAGCCAAAGCAGAGCCCTTGGTTCTTAAAGTGCCACTTCTTGAGAAGGTCTGATTATCCGTAGCTTTAAAAAATTTTGTAGGATGACACTCAAATGTGACTTTAAGTGCATAATACCCTGCACGATTTCTAATAGTCTCAGAAATCTTCACCTTGTAACACCACATTTTTGTAGTCTTGACACGTTCGCTTTCAAGCCAAAAGTTTTCCCTAGCAAAGAGAGCCAGGAAACGGTTTAAGTCCTCTTCTTTTGGTTTGACTAAGTGAAGCGTGTAGGATTTCTCAATCATCCCTCTATGATGATTGGTTTGCAGGATGGCTCCGCTGATCCCATCATGCTCCCATAGTTTTGTCTTACTATTGGCAATCACAATGGATGGAGCTTCTTCTACAATCACATCAAAAGGAAAAGAGGAGGTTGCTACGCCATCAATCACCAATTCATTATGTTTGATCATATAAGCCCTCCTCTAAGCTGTGTTTTTCGTTGCAGTTCGTCCGCAATCTTTTGAGCTACAACGTCAGCAATGCGATTGATATCCATCTCTTCGCTGATGTTATTTCCGCTAATGCTGACATTGATAACAGGAGACAGACCTCCCATTGTTTGAGCAATTCCACGACCGATAGCTCCCAAGGTTCTTTCGTTCAGTGGTAAGACAGCTTCATTTCCAGCCTCTCCACCAACCATCAAACTATTTCCGTTTGAACCGAAAACAGTCGGCTTGGTCAAGATACCACCCTTGGCATACCACTCTACGCCAATACTTGGCAACCCGTTACTCAACCAGTCAACTGGATTAAGAGAGCCTGAAATACTAAAGTGTGGTAGAGGGATGTGAGGCCATCTAAATTCAAAGTTAAAGAATCCCTTAATAGCTTCAATTGCACTACCAACCAAATCCTTAGCCCCGTTAATAGCATTGCCGATTGTATCTTTAATACCGTTCCAAATGCTACTTGCGGTTGATTGAATACTATTCCAGATATTGCTAATCGTATCTCTTATACCGTTAAAGACACTTGAGACCGAACTTGAAATACCATCAAATATTCCTGAAAGAGTGGACTTGATACCATTCCAAACAGTTGATGCAACCGTTGAGATGGTGTTCCAGATGTTAGACAATAGCTGCGCTATGCCATTGAAGATAGTCCCAATGACACTTGCAATCCCATTCCAGATTGTTTCTCCAACACTCTTGATGGTTTCCCAAGCGCCCGACCAGTCACCAGTAATGATCTGCATCACTGCCTTGATAATGCCCAAAACAACGTTAATAGCTGTCTCAACTACAGTTTTAATCACTTCCCAAACTGTAGAGGTGATAATCTGAATATTATTCCACTCTCCCTCTATAAGAGGACCTATAACAGTCATAACAGAGCTAATGATAGCGGAAATGCCATTCCAGACAGCATCCGTAATTGAACGGATTAGTTCTTGGTTTTCAGTCCACCAAGTTACAACCGTTCCAAAAATACTCATGATGAAATTTGAAATTTCACCTACAACAGTATTGATGACAGATGAAATAGCCTCCCACACAACTGTGACGGCGTTACGAAATCCTTCATTCGTTTCCCATAAGTATTTTAAAATGACAACGACCGCTGCCACTGCGGCCGCTATTGCAGCTGCTGTCCCAATGATTGGTAAGGCGGCGGCAATCATGCCTCCTATTGAAAGTTCAAGAGCTGTTGCAGCTGCTTGTAAAGTTAGGAATATCGGTGCTATAACTCCTACAGCAGTAACAACTGTCCCTAAAATGACAACAAATTCTTTAATCGGTCCAGGCAAAGTACCAAACCAATCTGCTACACCTTTTATGATGTTTCCTAAAGCTTGAAAAACAGGAATCAACATTTCCAAAAGAGGTTGACCTAATGCAGCCAAGGCATTAGTTCCAGATTGTTTTAGATTCCCCATGACGTTTTCTAAGCCGTCAGATTCTCTTGCAGCTTGACCAAGTGCTCCTGAAAGTTTATTCCCGTCTTCAACCATTTGAAGCAAAGTTAATTGCTTTTGCGCTTCGCTCAAATCCTTGAATGACTTGCCGTACAGTTTATTTGCTGCCGCATTACGAGTTGTTTCTGTTGCAGATATCCCCAAAGCCGCATCGTTGGCAAAATTTCCTTTAAGAAATGATTGAAGGCTCTCAGTAACGCTTTCAATAGATTTGTCGTAAAAAGCAGCGCCATCTGCCGCTGCCTTAGTTGCCCTAGTAGATAAATCTAAGGCTTGGGCTGTATCTAGACCAGATGTTTTTGCAAAGGAGGCCATTTGGGTGAAACTTCCTTGTAATCGTTCTGGTACAATAGACATTTCTTTCCCAATATTATTAAGAGCCTCTCTAGCTTGACCTTCCATATCCCCAAAAACTGTACTAAATTGGGCATTACTTGCTTGCATTGAAGCAGCTGCTTCAATAGCTTCTTTCCCAACGTCAACAAGTTTTTCTGAAATATCACCCAATTTCTCACTAAACTGTTGGAGTAGTTCAGCTCTTGCAGCTTTAGCTATCTCACCCAAGCTTTCTTGTGCGCTATCCGCTACAGACTTAGTCCCCTTCATCTCATCGTTAAGATGGTTAAAAGCAGTCTTAGCTTGATTCAGCTCCGCTTCCATCTTGTTAGCTTCGGCTGAGTTTTCACCATATTCTTTTTTAGTGATTTCTAACTGCTTCTCAAGGTTTTCAATTTGACGAGCGACAATTTCGGACTGTGCACCAATCTTCTTTTCAGCCAATGCCAACTTGTCAGCTTCACTAGCGTTGGCACCCATCTGGCTTTCTTGCAGTTTAAATGAACTAACTACTTTTTCAGATTCACTAGCAAGCAATTTTTGCTCGTTCTGCAATTCTTTCAGTTGAGTTTGGTTATTCTTGGTTGCATTCCCATTACCCTCAAGAGCTTGATTGACACTAGCTAGTTTTCCCTCATATCCTTTTAGGAGATTTTGAGTCACTTCTACTTCACGCTGGAAAGCACGATACTGATCTGCGCCAATATCTCCTTTTTTAAACTGCTCCTCAACTTGAGATTGAGCTTGTCTTAAGGTTTCTAGTTTTTCCCGAGTGGTTCCAACTTGCTTCTGTAAGACTTCTTGTTTTTGGGTTAGTAAGGTAACATTCCCAGTATCAAACTTTAAAGCATTATCAATTTGTTTCAGCTCTTTTGTTGCGTTAGCAGACTCTTGATTGACACCTTTTAACGCTTTTTGTAAGGGCTGGGTATCGCCATCGATTTCAATTTTTATCCCTTTGATATTTCCTGCCATATTTCCTCCTTTCCTTAAAAATAAGGAGCCCTGAGAGGTTTTCTATGACCAGAACACTAGTCAACTAAAGGAACTTGTCCTCACAATCACTCTCTCAGCACTCACTTTTTCTCTAAAATGCATCAAAATCAGCTTGAGTGGCCTTTCGACTACCCGTTTTATTTTCGCTACGCAAATTGACATAATCTGTCTGATAATCTAAAGCCATCCCAATAGAAATGTGCTTGAGATCATCGATAGATAAGCCAGTTTCCTTGCAACAAGATAGATAGGATTCTACCGTGAAGGCTTCTTCGCTTGCTGTTTCTGATGTGTCTGTTTCTTTTTTGTTTGCAGCACCGTATTCAACATTTCCATCATTAGCGGACAAACTTCGTCAAGAGGAAATTCTTCCATCTCCATAAAGAAATCATCAAACGGTTTAATTTTAGGATTGCCAGATTTAGCAAACACCCAAAATAGACGATAGAAAAAGGTAATATCAAAATCTTCTAAAATAGATAGATCTATGCTTTCCGCTATCAAATCATTACCTTTTTCCAATTGATTCAATTGAGCTACCAATTGTTTATTTTTCAATAGCCCTAAAAGGTCCTTGAAAAAATCCTGCCCAAACTCGTTTTTGTAAGCAATTGGAGTATAGGCATTTGTTGCAAGCTCATAACGCTTATTGCTGATTTTAATACTTCGACGCATTCTTTACTCCTTACCCTAGAGATGTTGGCTCATAAACGCTAGTAAACCAAGCGTCATACACTTCTTTCTTGTCTGCTGACGTAATCGAACGTTTCACTACGCTATCAAGCGGACGTGGTGAACCCTTAAAGCTAAGTTCGCGTTCATTGACAGTTGTTCCACTCTTAGTACCAGAGCCGTTTGATGGACGACTAGCAGAGCAGTAGTAGATAACGTAACGAGTCTTATTTTTATCTCCTGAAAATTCAAACATAATTGCAAACGGTTTAGTGGAAGCATCGCCTTTTTCAGTCAATACTCCTGTTTGTTCGTCCTTGATTTCTCCTAGGATTTTCGTCGCAAACTCTTCCGTGATATGCGGTACTTTCAATTTTCCTTCATACCCTTCATTTGAGTTCATGAAGTGGTAGTCCACGTCGTCTGCTTGGATTGCTTTCGATTCTCCTTTTGGCTCTAACTCCAAGTTCATAGCTCCAGGGAAACGGAAAATTTGCCCGTAGCTAATGACTTTTGTCTCACTGTTGATACTTTCGATTGGTGCGATATGCACGTTTTTCAATCCATAGGTTACTGTATTTTCTGTTTTTGTCATCTTCTTCTCCTTTAGTACAAATAAACAGTATAAGGCTTGACAGATAGCCTTTCTGTTGGGATATAGCTTTCTTCTGATACCTCAAAAACAAGTTGATGTTTAGACAACAACTCTTCCAAGGATTCTTCCAAATCTTCGTCTTTACGTTCAAAGATAAGCTCTACAGTCACAGATTTAATCTGGTATTTCTGTTCGTCGTCTGCTCTCTTGATATCTGGATGTGATTCAAAGTAGATAAGGTAAGGTGTTTGAGGAACGTGTCCATTTTCAAACGCACGATAGGCTATAGGTAGATTCGCTTGACTTAGAATATCGACAAGGTCAGATAATTTCATTTTTGGATAGCCTCCTTTACTTTCCGTTCAAAGGAATTGATTAGCTTTTCTTCTACAGGTTTGATGTGAGGGATAGCACGACTGCGTCCTCCATTTCTTAAGACATGGTCATTTTCAAGCAGGTGTGTCAATTGGTAGCTTGTAGCATTATGGATTACGTATGAGCCTTTGGCGTTTTTCTTGAGGCGCCATCCTCTCGCATACTTCCCTTTATTCTTTGGACTTGTCACCTTCAAAGTCGCAACAGCTTCATCACCTAACTCTTGCGCAATAGCGTCAATCTCATCGTCCAACTCACTAGAATACTCACTCAGTGCTTTAGCAATTTCTGCTGACAAGTCGCCTGTGATACTCATGGCAATTCCTCCATCAAGGTAAGCTCCAGAATCTCTAATCCAATCGGAAATGTTTTGAGAATACGATACCGTTTCCCATTAAATTCCGCTTCTTCCTCGTTGTTATATTCAAAGCTATGAATATCAAGGATGAGGCTCGGCCTAAGTCCAACCTGACTAGCCTGATAAAATTCAGAACGAGTGATGGAACGCTTGCGACACAAAATAGTCAACCGCTTTTCCTCAAATAGAGGTTGGTGCAATTTATCTAATCCTGTTTTAACCCTTGAGATCAATGTAATCTCATTGTTCCATGCCATGACTTACCTCAATTTCAAATTATGCAAGCGCCATAAAAGGTGGCGCGGCATATCCACACCACCCTCATAGCGAAAGGCTGCAAAATCAACTACAAACATTTGGTGTTCAGCGTTTTCTGATTCAAGCGAAACTCCCAAATTATCTTCCAGTTCAGTTATGACAGCTTCGATGATTTTATTCAAAGGCTTATCACGTAGATTTGTTGCTATACCCAATTTTAGTTTTAGTAATTCTAGTAATTGAGCATTGTCCATAACTACTCCTCATCTTCCTCTTCGGGTTCTTGAGGTTCTGCTTCTCCTTCGGAAATATCGTCATCATCGATTTTAGTCAAGAAAATAGATCCTGCACTATTTGACCCATCTAACAACTCTTGAATGAAGGTCTTGTTGCTCCTATATCCTTTTCGGGGATAAATATCCCCGATTTGATACTCATATTGTTGAGGGTCTCTCAAATCCTTAAAAGGGCGGATTACTTGATAAGCCATCAGCTACCTCCTTACCCTGCAGCGTCAGTGTAAGTTACATAGAACCCTGCTGCTTCATCCACTTTCTTAACATCGAAACGGTTTGCAGTTCCTAAGTATTGACCGTAGATTTTATCATCTTGCCATTTGACAGTTGTCTGCGCACGGTCAAACAATGTCGCAAACTCTCCAACGTCACCGATAAAGGCTTTCATTTCACCTTTGGCATCCCCAATGATGTCATCAGGATAAACATCGATTACACGACCAGCGAACTTGTAGCCAGTTGGAGATGTGATATCTGTTTGAAGCATGTAGCGGCCGTCCTTGTCCTTGATTTTATCAAGAGCGGCAAACATAGATTGGGTACATACAATAGTTGCATCGTAGTACGGTTTCAATTCCACGTTGAGAATATCTTTCAAGCCGTCCAAACCAGCTGCGCTTTTAGCTGTAGCGGTCTTGAGAACTTTAGCGATTTCTTTATTCTTAGTGATGCGTTCTTGGTTCTTAGCTTGTTTAGCAACCAATCCCATCACATCGTAGTCAGCATCATCAATCAATTCTTGAGATACTGGCAAATGGCCACGACGTGTCTTGATTTCATAGTTCACTTTTGTGAATGTAGGTTTAGCCAACTCAGGGTTTTCTTCCAACTCTTCAACGGTGTTCATTGTTTGGTCAGTCAATTTAACAACTGCCCATTTACCGCTTGCGTTCTTGACATTAACGATGTTGACCAATGAAGTCAAATCTGTCTTGTCTTGTTTCGCTTCTTTAGGCGTCATCAATTCAACAGGGATGATTGCTTCCCCTTCAGCGGATTTGAGACCATCAGCACGCACTTCTTTTGTTCGAAGGTAGTGGTTAAATGCTTCACGTTGTTCCAATTTCTGTCCTCCACGCTTTTCTTTACTTGGGTAAGTTGGTGCTTTACGATTTTGCTCATCGATTTGTTTTTCCAACTCGTCAATTTCTTTTTCCAACTGTGCTTTTTCAGCTTCTTTTTCTTCAATTTCCTTTTGAAGATCATCCACAGTCTTTTCAACTGCTGAAACTTCTTCATCGGTTTCAGCACGATCTAACTTCTCTAATTCAACAACCGAACGTTTGTTTAATTCTTCAATAGTTTCTTCCAGCTCAACTACCTTAGTTGCTTTTGCTCGCATGCGAGCACCAAAGATTAATGCCTTGTTCATAGCTTAAATTTCTCCTTAATTTCTTTCTTGCGCTTTTCTAGCGCTTCACGATTCGCACGGCTCTGACTTTCAAAGTCTTTTTGTCGTGCAGCGATTTCCGTTTGTGGATAGGCTGGGAAAGTACATGGACTCACTTCAAAGATTTCTAGTTCTAAGACAGTGTCCAGATACGAGCCGTCTTCACGTTCCTCTGTTTCGATTTTTATCGGGATAAAGCCAAAGCTACAACCGATAACATCTCCACGTTTGACACGGGCATAGGCTCCAACAGCTTGAGGGTCATCCTTGTTAATGATAATGTCTCCGAACAGTCCGACATCATCAACACCCAGTGTTAAAGTCCCGTTACCTGTTCGACCAAGAACAAGGCTATCATCATGGTTAAATAAAGCTCTGATATCAGCGTCTGTGATAGCTTTTTCAACTCCAGCACGCTTGATAACTTCACAGTATCCTGGCCACAATTCCGTCTCCTCGTCAAACTTGATAAAGTAGCCACTCAAAATCAAATCACCAGAGTCTTCTTCTCTCGTTTGAAATTGAGTGGCACGATAACTATTCCGTTTCTGCATTCTCTTCCTCACCTCCTTTCAATTTATTTTGGTCTCCTAGTTTCTCTTGAGGGATATAGTTCTCAAGGACAATCAACTCTTCCATCTCGGAATCAGGAGCCATACCAAGCCAATCTCTCCACTCATTACGACGCATCGCAGTACTGTTTGTCATTTGTTGAGCAACAGCAGACAACTCTGTAATGTTGTAAGAGAAGAGTGAGCGAGGATTTAGCTTGAAGTAACGATTGCTAGACAAAAGTAAGTCTCTGGTTAGTGTTTGAGTAATAGTGGTAGCGATACTCATGACAGTAGTATTTACAAAGTTGTTATACTCTGTCTTGTTGAACTCTCCCACACCCAAAATAAAAGCAGGTACTCCTAATAGCCCTGCAACTGTTCTTTTATCTAATTCGACAGACTCATTTAAAGCGATATCCGTTAGACTAAGCGGTTTTACCTGCTGAATGTCCAGCAATGCCTCTGGAACAATCCATGGAGCGCCAACCCTGCTAGTACTTAAATACTTCTCGGCGATACGCTCACGCCCTTGCTCCGAGTCTAGTTCAGCACTTGACGAGTCTACTTTAACGATAAGCCTAGGAATGTTCTTACCGTTCATGAAGCTTTTTTTAGTCTTGGTAGCCATGTTCAAACTTTGAACCACATCTGTCAACGTAACCCTAAAACCAGTACCAATGTATGGAATATCTGGATCTGGATTGATGACAAAGTGGACTACTTCATCAGGGGAATACTCTTCACCCCTAAATGAGATTACATAGGAATCCTTATCTGTTTGGAACGAAACTTCTCTCATCGGAAATGGTCTTAGATTAGAAATATAATCCGTAACAGGTTCATATTCCACATGTAAGACAGAATTTCCATCGCCGTATAGAAGCAAATCGCGCACAATCTTGAAAATCCATGACTTCCTTGTCATGTGTTCACACGGATTGATGTCAATCTTTCTAGCAAGCCCATCACGGATTCTGATATCACCTTTATCTGTATTCTCCATCAGGTGGATGGTCATATTAGAGACCAAATCAGCAATCTTATTAACCGCTGTCACCACATCTGGATTTCTGGCCAAAGGTACATACGAATCCATCAGGTTTGACAACCCTAAATCTGAATGACTCAGCATGTTGATTGGTTTACTTGGTTTGTTTCGTTTCCAAATCTTTTCAAAAATACCCATGTTTCCTCACCTCCTTTCTCTCTAATCAAAGAATCTCATCACATCGCCACCCTTGCCAAGATTAGCAAGAGCCTGTATACAAGCAAAGACGCTGGCATCAAACAAGTCAATCCTTGCAGTACCACCGTCTCCGTCTAATTTTTCATATTGCACAGCGTCATCCACCTTTTCAATCGCTCTAACATTGCTCACACAGTATTCATAAGCGTCAGAATGAAGATAATAAAATTCCTTGTTCTTGACTTTGAACTCAATCCGTCTGAACCCCTCAGATTTCAGATAGAATAACTGAGGCTGGTCAATCATCTTGAACTTAGCCCTTTTCATCTTGGCCAAAAACTCACGACCAAACTTCCTATCCATTCCCACAGCTTGGATTTTAAATCCACGCTCACGCATACTGATGAACCATTTGACGATATCATCATAGAGAACGGTAGGAGTATTACTCATCGTCAGCCAGCCATCAGACTGCCAACCAAAAAGTGGAATCCCATCATCGTTAGCCTTCTTCTGAGCATTAATCCGAGGAAAGAAAGCATGTGTGATACAGATATCAACGTCTTTATCACCATCATTATAGACACCGTAAAGAGCAGCTGCTGTTAAGTCATGTAATCTTGACAAGTCCGCACCACCATACCAGCGAATCGGCAAGCGTGCCAGCTCTTCTAGACTCCAATCGTAGCAACTATCCGACGCAATAAACTCATCAGGATTGAAATAAGCGTTCATTGAGTTTGTAAAGACATTCAAAGTCTTGTTAAAAAACTCATTCCTAGTCTGTGGATCGTTCATAGCCTGCTCAGCTTCTTCTCTCAGAGCCTTGAGCGATACCGTCACCCCCCACGAAGGATTGGCTTTTTTAAGAACATTCTCGTCCAGGTAATCGCCCACGTCTCCATCAGTCGTCTGGTCAGCTTTACAGATAAACATGAACAAGGAATCATCCTTGACCAATTGCTTAAGGACCTTTTGACAATATTTCAGACGGTTAGCAAGGAATCCAGTAGGAATATCACCAGCCGTAGAGATAACAAAAAGCATACTGTTCCGGTATGCTGACATTGTTTTCTTCATAAGACCATATTTCTTACTGTTCCTCATTGTATGAGCTTCATCCAAGATGATAACATTCCCGTTCAAAGAGTCCAAACGGCTTTCATCATTGGCCAGTGCCTGGATAAAGAAAGAACCCTCATCACCAAAATTAGCAGTAATAGAGTGTTCCTGGTTATTGTCCTTGATACGAATGTTCTTATCATTCCATCGTTCAACGTTGAATCTTAAAAAGCCAAAAGCTTCCATCGCTTGCTTGACTGAGTTAGCAACGATATAGCATTTTGAACCGCTATCCGTGTCCAGAATCTGATAAGCAAGTGCAATTGCAGCAGTAAACGAGGTCTTTCCATTCTTCCGAGCAAGCATAATAAGCGCTTCTTTGAACCTGCGCTCATTCGTACCCTTGTAGTAAAAACCAAACAGGTTCACAACTACAAAGTGTTGCCATGGTTGCAAAAGCAATGGCTTGTTACGGATAGACACCGCAAACATATCATCGCCCTGCTGATGAACTATCACGTTCTCAATAAAGTGAATAACAAAATCCACCATATCCTCATCCATCTCAAACGCTGGATTTTCTAAATCACGAAAAAAACGTTCAGCAGCAAGAATATTCTCCTCGCAATGTTCTTCTTGATGAGTTAAGACGTGTTGAGCGTATTCTTTCGCTTTATCAAGATTACCCATTGCCAGTTACTCGCTTCTTCTTGATTTCGTTCTTGAACTTCAGGACCTCAGTAAGAACTGAATCCCCTTCTTGTTCTACTACCTCACCGAGAGACTTCGGATTCATCATCAGCTGATTAGAGTAGCTGAGAATGTCTTTTCTCAAAATTTCCATCGCTGTCAAGATCGGAACTTTGCGCTCATTTTCAGCACCAGCTTTATTGACGTAGGTGTCTGTTACTGGATAACCCAGGTCAGCATAATCTTGAGCAAGTTTCTGATACTGATAGAGCATTCCTGCAAAAATATCAATGATCATTTCGAACTCTTTACGATAAGTGCCCAAGTCTTTCATCTGCTTGACCACTTTTGACTTAATCGACTTTGCTGTAATTGGTTTAGCCAAAAACTACCTCCTTCCGTCAAAATCGCTTAGTTTTTACCCCCTTTTTGTTTGAAGGCCCCCGACTTGGAAAAAGTTCCCTTCACCGGTTCCCAGAGGCTTCGAAAAAATTTTTTTGAAGTGGGGGGGATAAAAAATTTTTTTCATTTTTCATTTTTGTTTTTGAAAAAATTTAAAAATTCTTTTTTTCTTTTCTTCTGCCAATAAATTCCATTTCCGATTATCTTATCGTTGTTGCGGTCATGGAACGTATTATGTTTGCGGTTGGTCAGCGGCAAACAATTCCAAGATACATACTCAAGTTCTGGATACTCAGATACTGGGTAAATATGATGAACCATTTCAGCTTGAACTGACTGCCCATATCTTAGACTTTCTTGGCAAAGGTAATCGTGTTGTCTCATGACCTTGTCACGAAACTTGTACCACTTCCTTGTCTTCAAGCTTTGTCTGACTGGTTTGTTGTACATGATATATACTCCTTTGCAAAACAAAAGGACAGGCTCTTGACCTATCCCATCTCATACAAGAAATCTATGCTACCATAATAAACCTTTTTTTGTGAGACTTCAAGATGTCTTTTGTCTCATCTTTTGTCTACAAAATCATATACGAGAGCTCCAATGAATACTAAAGGCAGAAATAGAAAAATCAATCCATGTTTAAATATTTTCCCTATATCTTCTTTTGTCCAATCGAAAACAATTTTCAAAAACATCAATGCGATAAAATAACAAACTAAATATCCTATGAGTAACATATATCTCTCCTTCAACTATACCAATTTTATCCCTCACTTTCACATATCTTATATTTTGTTAAACTCACTCTAAATCTCAAACCCTTACTAATCATAGGTTTTAAAGAGTTTCATTTTTTCACTTTATGCTTAACTCATTATGTGAAAGTAATATCTAAAAAAATTAAATGACAAAGTTCCGTAGTGCATCATCAAGCTCTGCTTGTTCTATTCCTATGTATCTCAGGGTAATTGCAGGTGATGAGTGATTGAACATTTTTTGTAATGTTCCTACGTCCTTTGTCTTGTTGTAATATTTATAGCCAAATGTTTTTCGCATTGTGTGAGTGCCGACATTATCAATGCCAAGTTCTTCAGCTGCTTCATGTATGATTTGATAGGCTCGCTCACGAGTTATCGCTTTATTCTGACCTTGCCTACTTTTGAATAAGAAATGATGAAATGGTTTCCCTTCAACATATCTCCTCATTTCTTTCTTGAGTTCTTTTGTCATCCGTCTCGTTATCTGCTTGCCAGTCTTCCGTTCTCTCAGTTTGATGTGCCATCCCTGGACATCTTTAACTTTCAAGGTAAGTATATCTCCGACTCGCAAACCAGTATTCAGACCTGTGATGAATAGCATATAATACATCTCATTCCACTCTCTGAGATAATCTTTCATTGCCTGAATGTCGTCATTATCTTTTATCGGTGATACAAATTCCATATTCTACCTCCTTTCCCAAAACAAAAAGCCAGCATTTGCTGACTCTTGACGATACTTCTGTTGGACAACTTTTTTGACTAGAATTAAGGATGACTCCTAAAGTGTGATGTGTGTTTTTGTTTCAGAAGTTCATGCTATCATAATAACCCTTTTTTTGTGAGACTTCAAGATGCCTTTTGTCTCATGTTTATTTATAGCTCACCTTTCAAAATAGCGTACTGTTCTAGGATAATCCTTCTACGTCGATAGATTGTAGCTTTGCTCATGAATTTCTGTTCTGCTATTTCTTCCCATCTCAATTGAGGATATCTCCAGCGCAGATTGAAGATTTCCTTATCTTCATCGACTAGATTGATCAGGAGTTTGTTAATAATAGCTTTGAACCCTTCGAGAAATTTTAAGGTTGGATCATCTGCGATTCTGATTGCGATAGTTTCGGTAGGTTTGCTTATTCCTACGCTAGGCCCACTTTGAGCATCTGGATTTCGAGTTTCTAGTTCTAGCCTTCTCAAATCTATTGTACGTTGAACGTTTTGAAATTTGAAAAGTTCTCTGTCTAATGTTTTGAGGTCTTCGTCGCTCAATTTCTTCAAATCCTACCTCCTCGAAATCTTCGTGTTTGTTTCCATTTGATAATCTTACCATCGTTATTATTATTAAAATAATCTGGCAATCTTGCTGTTGGACTTTCTTTATAGACCACTTTTTCAACGACCTGGACTCCAGGCTTCATTTCATCATCTATCCATCCAACTAACCAAGCAGGATTCACGTCATATGTTTTAGCAATCATTTCAATTTGCTTAATGGACGGATATCCGCCTCGCTCATACAAATGGATTGTATTTTGTGAAACACCTGTCTCTTTCGCCATCTGTCCTACAGATAGACATAGATCCTCTCTAAGTTCTTTCAATCTTAGTTGCATCTCGCTCTCCACTTTCTAGTATTAGCTTTTAAGAATGTAGCCTGCTCTTGCATCTGCTTCCATTCATAATCCATGATAATTTCAAGTTGATTGTTACAAAGACCTTTCAAGAAATCATTTTGAGCTTCTAGCTTCTCAATATCCTTATAGGCCCTTTCATACAGTTCATCTTCCAGAAATCTAATGCGCTCTGCCATTGCTTCCTGAATGATGATGTAAGTTGGTTTCTTGTACTTTGTCATTACAATATTACCTCATCTCCAATTTTTAGAGATTCATAGTTTGTTTTAGTAACTACGAATCTTCCGTAATTTTGTACTGTGATAGTGTACATGTCGCCAATCTTCTCCTTTTGTAAGACTCTGCCTTTGATTTCTGTGCCTTGATTATCAGCTCGATAGATAACCATCGGACGCTTTTCTTCTAATTTTTTAATGTGGATACTCTGCCAAATATTTAATCCAGCAGACAATAATATCCAGATTACGATAAAACGTTTCATTCTATGACCTCCTTACTCTTCTTCATCCATAATTTCATTAAACTGCTCTTCGTCAATAAGTCCACGGTCAATCATTGTTTGGACCGTCAATTCAATTTTTATCAATCTGTTCAATTCTTTGTTAGGCAATGTAGCCATAATAACTTCTTTCATCGCTCAACTTCCTCCATCTCAATTCCTGGGCAGTCGAGCACCCAGCTAAAATCAGAATATTCTAGTTCCTTTCGTGTAAATGTTTTGTTATTTTTCCAATTGTTGTAAAAATGGAATCCAACCTCTGTTTCGTTTAAATAGTCATTTGTATTTTTTAATTTAACTCTGTACTTTGATTCTTTCTCAGCCTCGTAGTCATCTATCCATGCTCGAGCGAAAAGTTCTTGGTTCTTTTTATCCTTAAGCCATTTCATAACTACTTCGCCATTTTTAGCGTAGAGATTGATTATTTTACTATTTAGTGCATCGCTCAAACTAAAATCATTTAAAAGTTGACATTTAAAAATCCAGTCATCCATAAAATTAGGGAGAGCCACTTTTTTCAATTCTTGCCGAATCTTATCAGCATCCTTTAATTGATTACCAACCCATGCTCCCTCAAGTTTGCCTTGCTCGTAACCACTGCGATATTTCATTGAACCGTAGTCGTCCCCTAATTCTTTAAGAATGTCATTAAGCCATCTAGTCTGTGTCGTCGGATCAAACCCTCTGATTCGACGAATGACATCTTTTAACTTGAACGGCAACGGTTCTGGTTCGTCTAAAGCCCGTAAGTCTTTCAAAACCAAATCAACCGAGGTCAATCTTTTTTTGTTGGCTTTAAATTTTTCGTATCGTTCAATTAGTCCCTGCTTATTCATCTTCGCTTCCTCCATAAATCAAATAAACTGCAATAACTAACTGAGACATACTTGGCGCATAGCCAACCCAATCATCAAACTCCTTAGATTTTGGCAACCAATCCTTAGTGGCTCCTAAATCATAGTCTTTAGGTTTTTTATCAGCAAAGATACATTCCATCGCTCCCATAAACGTCATGCCATCTTCTGTCATTTCCCAGAAATAGTCCGCACGTTCTTTCACCGCTTGTGGTAAATCTTGCTTGGGAGGTTTAGGTTTTCCATCTTCTACCGACCAGCTGTATACTCCATTAACTTTTTTCTTTAAATCTTCCATCATCTTCTAACTCCACGCTTTCTTTAAAATCGTCAACATAAAAATAATTGACATTCTTAGGGTTGACAGACAAATTTCTAATCATCATCAAATTTCCATTGTTGAACTGACTAGTAATCTTCGTACGTTCTTTTTCTGTAAAGTTTCTTACTAGAAAACTAAGTTCTTCACCATTAGTGAAGCAAATTTTTATTTTTTGATAATTGCTAGCTTGCTCACTTTCAGATTCATAACCAAGCAAGTATCCTACGCTTACACCAAAATAGCCTGCTAACTGACTTGCTTTATTAGTTTTAATTGGACTTTCCCCATTTTCCCAATTTTGTATAGTTCGGTATGAGACAGCTATTACTTCAGATAATTCCTGCTGAGTCAAACCATTTTCTTTTCTCAATTGTTTCAGTCTGTTCATTCTTCACACCTCCCTAAAACGGCAATCCATCATCTGGAATATCCATAGGATCACTTGCTCCAAAACTTGGTGGCATCTGGTTTTCCATGCTTGACTGATTCGCGGAATTATCCTTCTTTTCAAGTGTTTGAAAACTTTCAGCTACCACTTCTGTCACATAGACACGTTGACCTTGCTGATTATCATAGCTACGAGTTTGAATGCGACCTGTGATTCCTACAAGAGCACCCTTTTTAAGCCAATTTGCAAAATTTTCAGCTTGTTGGCGCCACATAATGCAACTGATAAAATCTGCTTCACGATCACCTGCCTGATTCTTAAAATTCCGATTCACTGCCAAACTGAATGTTGCAACTGCAACATTTGATGGTGTGTATCGCAACTCAGGGTCACGAGTCAATCGACCTACCAAAACAACATTATTGATCATTTTTATTCTCCTTCTCCACTTCCTCAATCAGCCAATCAAGATTCTTTCTGGCTTTTTTTAAGTCTTCAAGACCGTTTTTCTCTTTGTAGCGAAGTAAATACTCGACAGCACTACACCAGAGGTGTGCTTCCATCTCTACCTTTCCTTTGATAAAATTTCTGGTAACATCCTTCACTTCGAGACCATGAGTCCCGATATAGTGATTTGGTTTGTTTACGTTGTCAATTTTTTCAGGTTTCATTATTTGTCCCCTTCCTTGTTTTCTAAAACGGCATCTTTTATAAAAGTATTGCCAATTTTATAGTATTTGTACTCCTCAGATGTCACTTTAAATGTTTCTTCAACTTGCTTATTACCTACATAACCAGAAACAACTAGAATGTATTTTCTTTTGGTTCTGGTTGGCACAAGTACTGAACTTTTTCCAGACACCACAGGTATGAATGTGGTGTAAGGTTCATCAATGTACTTATCTACTACTGTCCCACTCGAAATCTGGTGACATGCTACGAGGAATGATGCGAGTAAAACAACACATAGGATTTTAAAATATCTCACTCCTTGACCTCCAAAAATTCTGGATTTTCGTAGATATTGCCGATAATTTGACTATTTTTTAACGTTTCTGGCTCAAAAGGACTAATATTGTCTGGATCAGCGACGTTAATGCATTCCGCATAAAATCCTAGGCCGTCGTACACTACACCTAATGTATGCCCATTACTCTTCGATGACTCAATGTATTCATAGCTTCCAAATTTTACAACCATTCTAATCCCTTGGATTTCAAGGATATCCCCCTCAAATATCTCTACACTGTTTCGGTCATTTACTCCTGTTGATTGCATGAGTTTGATATCTCTAAAATTTCTCCAATACTCTCCAAAGTCATCATATAAGCGAACCCCTTCAGTATCTATATAAATCCTATCAACCACCGACATTCTCTTTCGCCAACTATCCCACGCTCTATATTTCGGTATCATGCTAAATCCTCCTCTTTGACAAACACCCCGTCAATCATCTTACCTTTGCGGTCCTTGATGACTTCATAAGCTTCTTCTAAACAATTTTCAGCTGTAGTACCATTGCAAAATGAAACCGTACTAACCACGCTATCAAGAAACATCAAATCTGCTTTGATTAAAGGAATTTGTGTCTCATTGTGACAAACGTGAGCGTACAGTTTTTGAGCGATGTTTCCTAAACTAGAAACCATTAGCAGCAATTCAAGTTCCTGTTGATTGGCTGAAATCTGAGCGCCATTCTTAATCTGTTGATCAAGTCCAATCAAAACTACCTGAATGTCTCCAAGCGCATCATAAATCAATTCAGATTTATCCTTTGCGATACCCTCAAACAATTCTCCTGACTCTTCCATAAGCTTCAAGAACTGCTTGACTGGATTTGCTTCATGTAGATTTCTGTCAACAAACCACTGTTGAACCTTTTCTTCTAAATTCATTTTTGTATTCATCTTATTTTTCCTCCGTTTTCCTAGTAATCAAGTAGTAGCAATCAACTGCTCCATAATCAATCCTAATGTTTTCTCCACTCATGCTTTTCTGAAAGCGTGGATGACTGATTGCTGAGTAACTAGCCTGATGTTTCTTTAGTTCATTGATTGCGCTATGTATGTGGCCGAAACTCCCAATGAGCATCTTGCGGTAACCGTTGTAAATGAAGTAGAGTTCAATCATCTTTGCAAAACTCCTTGTAGATTTTTTCAAAAATTTCTGACACCAATTTTTTAGGTATATTAGATCTCTCGTTGTATGATTTTGAGAAATTCTTCCACTCTATGTCTTGCTTGATAATTTTATTTTTTAGATTAAGTTCAATATTGCTTCCAAAAATCGTCCGTTTTTGTAAAGGATAATCATAATTATTGTATCTAGCTAGGTTTTTGTATGGAATTCTGAATCCAATAATATCCTCAATGTAGGGCCACAGTCTGTCAGCTGCTGGATTCTCAATAACCCAAAATTGTGGTCTATATCTTTTTATGATTTCTATTGTGTTGAAAGCTGTTAGCTCGCCATTGACCCTTTTTAAAAATTGCCTGTCGTACTGATAATTTATATAGGCTGACTCGTAATCCTTATTTGCCCTGATCGTGAACGGTGAAGGTCTTACTTGTGGAGCAAACAAGCTATCAGAGACATCATTGCGTTTCCAACACGCATTACCATTTTCCATTGCAGAAGCATTTGACCATGACTCACATGGCGGACTAGCTATTACAAGGTCAGGCTTTGGTAATTTGTCTAACGCGTCAAAGAGCGTATTGTCACCAAATAAACGCCCATAATCAGCAAGGTCTAGATTTGTAAAATGATTGTTCTTGTTTTCTATATCCATTCCGATTGAATAGATTTCAATATTCGCCCCCCCCGAACTATTCAGAGAGTTAGCACCCTTGAAGTAAGAACCATTCCCACTATCAAAGAGTGCCCAGACTGTCATTTTCTTTATAATCAACACCTCCAATCATCCCTCCACCTCAATTGGGTAAAAGTTACCAAAGGAACCCCTCAAAGCCTTGCCAACCTGTACGGCTGCCCCACGAGAGACGAACCGCAAGGCTTTCTTCTCATCAGAACATGAAATGTCCAAACCAGTCACACCGATAACAGCGGACCTCAAAAACGGCTTATCCACTCTTGTCCCATGTTTTAAAATAAACATCAGCCACCTCCATTATCCAAACGCTTCAGCATTTCCTGTTTACGTTTTTCCAACTCTTCCTTGGTCTCCTCACTCGTCGTATTCACATAGTTAGGTTGTGACCATTTAGGAACATTTGATTTTTGATTCCCTGACTGACCCTTGATTTTACTTTCTTTGTACGCTCGCTCACGTTCCTCGACTGCTGCAATCGTCAAAACTCCATCATTTTTCCAATTCGTCAAAATCGCTCTGATATAACTAAAATTTCTTTTACCATTGTCAGCAGCAAGACCAATTGCTTTCAGGACAACTTTCGCTTCCATGCCATCCAAAGTGATGAACTCTTTCAAAATTTCAAATTGAGTTCCATCCAACGGAGCAATACGAGATTGATATTCTTCGACGATGAGTGAGACTGGATTTTTATCTACATCTTTCTCTATATCTGTATCTATATCTTTCTCTATCTCTATATCTCCGTTGCAAGTTGTTGCAATGGTGTTGCAATGCAACGCTGTCAACTCTCTATGCTTACGACTTCTGCGAGTGCTCGCAGTCTCACTACCTACCATCTCAGGAACTTGTTCTAAGAAATAATCCCTGTCATTTTTTCTAGTCAGCAAGCCCTTACTCTCCAAAAAAATCAAAGTGATTTTAATATCTTCAACATTCTCATCAATAACAAGAGCGATTTCTTCAGCTAAATTGTCAGCAAGTCCATCATAGTAGATGTGCCCGCCATCCTCTAAACTAATCAACATCATTTTGAGATAGATGATGGTATGCGTGTCACCGCCTGCAATCTTACGAAGCAATTTCATTTCTTTAGACTTGAAAAAATCCTGAGCTAGTTGAATCCAGTAGTATCGCTTGTTTTTAACTACCATTGATACCCTCCGTTTTAATCCACAAATGTTTCTTTTCGTGTCACGGGATCAATGTCCACACGTCGACCTGTTTTAAAGTCAATAAACCCTTTTTCAACTTGAGGCGTTTGAAATTGAATCTTCTTTTTTGCGATCATGGCCATTTTAAGTTTGATATTCATCATCAGCGATTCAATCAAGACTACTGATACTAATGTGCCTACTGCGATAATTTGTAAATTGTTCATGTTTTTTATCCTCTTTTTGTGCTATAATATAGTCAAATAATTTTGCTAAGACCTTGTCCAGAAGCCTTTTTGTAAAGTTATTATATTTGATTAGAGAGCCATTCTTTGATGGCTCTTTTTGACCATTTCTTACCAGGTAATTCCTTTGGGAACCCCTTCATGTAACGATAATTATCTGAAAATGTGTCATACTTAATTCCTAGAAATTCACAGGTAGTGCTCACATCCATCAACTCTGGATAATGGTCGCTATCTTTTTCTATTTCAACCAGCCTTGTGATTGTGTCCTTGATAATGGATTTAATCCATTCAGATAGTGAAAGTAGAACATTGTCCATCTTCTTCCCCTTCCTACCCTTCGTCAAATGAGTTCAATTTCATGATTTTCATCTTAGTATTGGTGCTTGGCTCCCAAGTCATCCAGTAGGCCAAGGCTGCATCTGCAAACTTTTTCGGTAGCAAGTCATAGCGACTAATGTTGAAGTGGTCTTTAAAGTCAATCTCAGCTTGTCTAAATACTGACTGAGCGAAAGTCTTATCCGCATAAGCTGGACTATCAATACCACCTAAGCAAGCCACGACACGAGCTTTGCGCTTCTTCAGTAGCGATTTAGCATAACTTGGATGAATCGGTTGCTCACTCTTGAGGTAGTCAATATCTTCCAGCATGGTAGCCTGTTGCTCACGCAATTTCTTCTGTCCAGTAAAGAGAGCAATAAAGGCATCCTCATCCAAATCCTCACGGATGAATCCGCCCTGCTTACGAATAGCTGGCAAGACTTCTGAGGTCACCCAGCGCTTAAACTCTTTAGCCTGAGGCAACTTGCTGGATAAGATGAGCGAGTAGAGACCAGATTCGTTGATGACTGTCTGATTTCTCATTTGACCTGCCGTCGCGATTTGCGACGTTAGCTTATCATCTTCATCAACATGTCGGTTAATATCTCGACTACCGTTTTGGTACCCCAGAATATCCGCAACATCCTTAGCAACGAACCACGGTTCATTATCAAATATCACTGTACGGACTTCCTGCCCTTTAAAATTAAAAATTTCGTTCATAATGTTCCTCTTCTTACTTTTCCTAATGTTAAAATAGTTTCCCAAACATCTAGTCCCTCAAGACTATCGATCATTATCTGACTAAGTTGGTGATTTTTCTTCTGCCAATTCAGTATTATTTTCGCTTGCATGTATGGACCTCTCAGTGATTTCTCCAAGGGTTTTCAATACCCAAAATATCTACGACTTTTTCTTTCACATAATCACTTCCTTTGCCATATTTCAGTAGCTCTGAAATAACTGATGATGCTACAGGTACTTGTTTTGCCAATTCGGCTTGAGTCATATCCAACTCAATCAAACGAGTTTTAATTTTAGCCTTAATTATTTTTAGTTCTTTACTCATATTCTTCCTTTCTAAATTTGATATAATGTAAATAAAACTCGCCAGAGCTATTTAAGTAAAGTATTTTGAAACGACTGTTTGACAGATACTATATGAGGCGCTTCACGGTTATCTATATAATCAACCTGAATAAGTGTCTCTGGGACTTCATCTTTCTTTGTTTCCCAAAAGATATTGATACCTCGAAGACCAATATCTTCTGCTTGAAAATCAATCCCATTCAAAATAACCCGTGGAATACTAGAGTCGCTATCTATCTTAATTTCTAAATTTTGAATTGGTAGTGATTTTTTTGATGGTTTACTCATCTCCCTCTCCTTTCTTTTTAAAAAATTATCTAAAAAGTTAGCGAATTTCTTGACAACTCTAGTCAAATGTTTTAAAATGAAAACATAGAGAAAAGACCTACTAAAAGTAAGGTTTACCTATAGAAAACGGACGCCAATCAGTTTCATTAGGCTTTATTTTTTAGTTGTCTTGTTCGCTAACTCTTTAGCTTACGATTATTATTTTAAAACATTTGACTAAATATGTCAACCATTTTCTACAAATATTTTAAAATTATTTTTCGTTTGCTTAGAAAGGTTCTAAAAAAATGTTCGTAGCATTCGATAAAATAAAGGAATTAGCTGATAAACAGGGGATTTCTATAAATGTTTTGGAAGAAAAACTTGGTTATGGAACTAACACTTTATATCGATTAAAAAGAAGCAATCCGAGTTCAAAAGTTTTAAAAGAAATAGCTGACTACTTTAATGTAAGTGCAGACTATTTACTTGGTCGCACGGATAATCCTACTATTGCTGGTGATTCAAAAGAGTATAGCTGGCAAGGGAAGACCCTAAATGTTGAAGAAATGGCATCTAATGTCATGATGTTTGGCGGTCGAGAATTAACAGATGAAAAGAAGAAAATCATCCAGTCTATCATTGAAGGTTATCTAAAAGAAGCTGGTGATTAGAGGTATTGCTTAGTGACTGAAAAAGAAATTATAAGTCATTTTCAGATTCGTATTATCGATTTTGATGGAGATTTGATGCCTGACGAACTTGGATTTTACGAAAAAGAAACCAATACAGCTTTCCTGTCGAGTAAACTCAGCAAAAAAGAGAGAGTTAAGGTGCTTCTACACGAACTCGGCCACAAGGACCACACACGCTCAGAGTACCAGAACGCTCGACTACGCTGTGAAAATGAAGCTGATAGGAATATGATCCATCATCTCGTAAAAGATGCGATAGAAAGCTTAGACGACCCTACAGAGTTTGATTACATCAAATTCATGTCTTATTATAATCTTAAAACCGTGACAAATGAAATCATGGTAAAAGAGGAATACTTGGCATTAGTAAATTAGAAATGGCATTGAAGATATTTATATAGAGGGGAAATATATGCAAAAGACTGTTGAAAAAATATTATTCAGAGTCGCTGGAGTGACAAAATATAAAAAAGCAGTAAAAGAAGCTTGCAATATGATTGCTGAAGACAACGGGATTCCAGAGTATTCAAAATACTATGGAGATTTATCAGCTAAGGAAATCAGGGAAGAAGTTGAAGAATACGGTCTAAAAGTTTTTAAGTATCGAGATTTAGATATTTTTAATATTGAACTCATTCCAGAAACGGATAATAAATATGATCCCAATGCTATAAAAGTTTTGATTTTTGATAATCATGTAGGATACGTCCCTGCAACAGTCGCTAAATCTATCCGTAAATATTTTGATGATGAAAGATATCATTTCTTAATAGAATGTGAGATAAAAGGCGGTCCATATAAAGAATGGGACGAGTATGAAGAAAAAGTTGTCACAAATAATGATTTGGATGTTGGTTTTGAAATTTACCTTACCATTGTTGATTCTTCACAAAAAAAAGTAATTCAGAGCGAATCATCTGAGATAATTGATGATAACATTTCCAATAAAGAAGTTACGGAAACTGAAGCTATTGAAACTAAAACAACTGAAGCTGAACATATTGAACAAAATATTGTTAGTGACAGTTTCGCTGATATAGTAAATGATATTAATCTTTCAGAAACATCTCCTAAGAAAAAACTTCAGGCAAATAAAATCGTATTTTCAGCACTGTATATTTTCTTAGTTTTTTTTGGAGTTGTTGGTATTCCAATCGCTCCATTCCTTGCAGGCCCTTTGACAGCTTGGAGTTTGTATAAACTATACAAACTATTTAGAAAATAAAAAAAGCCCCACAATCGCCCTCGCCAAAGTTTGATTGTGAAGCTCATCCTTATAAAAAATCAGCCATTAAAAAGGCCTCTTTTCTATACCCTATTTTACACCATGAAAGGGGTGATGTCAATATTCTCAATGTTTAGACCTTGTCCAGAAGCCGATAAACAAGGAGAATACAATGAAATATAATAAAACAAAATACCCAAATATCTATTACTATGAGACTGCTAAAGGCAAGCGTTACTATGTCAGACGTTCTTTTTTCTTCCGAGGTAAAAAAAGAGAAAAAAGTAAAAGTGGTTTCACAACTCTCCCTCAAGCTCGTGCAGCCTTGGTAGAGCTTGAGCAACAAATCCAAGACCTGGAATTAGGTATCAATACGAATCTAACTCTTGATCAGTATTGGGATATTTATTCTGAAAAGAGATTGTCAACAGGGCGCTGGAATGACACTTCCTACTACCTCAATGACAATCTCTATAAGAACCATATCAAGCCAAAGTTTGGTTCTATCCTGCTTAAAAATTTGGATAGAAATGAGTATGAACTCTTTATCGCTGAAAAGTTGCAGAACCATACCAGATACACTGTTCAAACTCTCAATTCCAGCTTCATGGCATTGCTGAATGATGCCGTCAAAAATGGAAATCTGCTCTCAAATCGCTTGAAAGGTGTTTTCATCGGCCAGAGTGATATCCCTGCTGCTAACAAGAAAGTGACTCTTAAAGAGTTCAAGACTTGGATAGCAAAGGCAGAAGAAATCATGTCAAAACAATTCTACGCTCTAACCTATCTGACCATTTTTGGATTAAGAAGAGGAGAAGTCTTTGGATTGCGCCCAATGGACGTCACTCAGAACGACAGCGGACGGGCTATACTGCATCTTAGAGACAGCCGAAGCAACCAGACCTTAAAAGGGAAAGGAGGGCTTAAAACGAAGGATTCAGAGCGATATGTCTGCCTTGATGATATCGGAACAGACCTTATCTATTATCTGATAGCTGAAGCTTCTAAGATTAAGCGAAAGTTAGGGATTATTAAGGAACAACAAAAAGATTATATCACCCTGAACGAAAAAGGTGGTCTCATCAATCCAAACCAGTTAAATAGAAACTTCAATCTAGTGAATGAAGCAACAGGATTGCATGTAACACCTCACATGATGCGTCACTTCTTCACAACTCAAAGCATTATTGCAGGAGTTCCACTTGAACAATTAAGCCAAGCGCTGGGCCATACAAAGGTTTATATGACAGATCGTTATAACCAAGTTGAGGATGAACTCGCTGAAGCGACAACAGATTTATTTCTTAGTCATATTCGCTAAAAAATCCCCTCCAATTCCCCGACCAAAATCCAAAAAATACCTGAAAATATCGGAAAATGATTTTTAGAACAGTCCCCAAAAGCCTGAAATAGAGCCAAAAAACTCCACCTGATTGGGTGGAGTTAAGGGAGATTATTATGAAAAAGAAAAGTTTAGGATTTTATTAAATAAAGTTAGGAGGTCTTTATTTAATAACTATATGATACATGACGAAGCTTAAAACTAGCTTAACTTTTTTCAAATTCTACCATTTTGCCAAAAATTTCTATTACCATGACCTCACCCCACAAAAAAGCCACCAGATTGGGTGACTTCATTAGGAGATTATGATGAAAAAAAGTTTTAGGATTTCATTAAATAAAGTTAGGAGATCTTTATTTAATAACTATATGATACTAAACCAGCCTTAAACTTTGCTTAAGAAAAAACTAGTGTTGTTATTTTTCTCGATTTACCCAAGTCATCCCTATACAATTATAGGTGGATAAGATTTCAAAGCCCATAGAACGATAGAAGCCCAAGGTTCTTTCTGTCTCTTCTGTCACCAGCTGAACTTGATAGACATCTTTGTAATCCTCTAAAACCTCTTTCATTAGGGCACTACCAATCCCTTGACGCTGATAGATAGGTAAAACGATTAAATCCTGAACCAGTACTGATGAGAATCCATCTCCAACCAAACGAATCAAGCCCACCACAGTATCATCATCAAGCGCCACATAAATCGCTAATGAATGAGATAAGGCCTGCTCCAGCATCTCTGATTGATCGGTATAATTTGTCCAACCGACAGCCTGATAGAGATGCAAAACATCCTCTAGCTTGACAAATTCTTGCTTTTTAATAGTGATCATGTCAACACCTCTTAAAACTCTCTCAAGCTCTTGTACTGCCGTCCATTTTTATCAAAATTTTCAGGAGCCAACCATGCTTCCAATCGAGCTTTGACTTGAGGCCAGTCCTTATCAATCATAGACAACCAATCCGTATCCCTAGTACGCCCCTTATAAACGACTGCCTGGCGGAAGGTTCCTTCATAAACAAATCCCAAACGCTCCGCAGCTCGTCTGGATGGCAGATTAAGAGAATCACATTTCCATTCGTAGCGACGATAGTTAAGCTCCTCAAAAACATAACGTGCCAAGAGATACTGAGCTTCTGTCCCTATTCGTGTTCCCCTGAGTTCTGGAGAAAAAGTGACCGCTCCCACTTCTATCACTCGATTATTCTGGTCAATGCGCATGAGAGAAAATGTTCCCAAAGCCTTACCAGTTTCCTTGTCTATAATTGCATAGTAAAAGCGATCCTTACGAGCCAACATCTGATTTAAAAGGCTAACCAGCTCCTCCATATCTGCCACTGGTTCCTGAAAGAGGTAAGTCCACATCTCCCGCGGAGTATCTGGACCATAAACAGCTAATAAATCATCCGCATGCTTTTCCACCGAAAGAGCCTCTACCCTAGCATAACGCCCTTCTAAGAAACCAATAGAAGGCAATTCGCCCGGTGTATAACCTTCCATTGACTCCCCAATCATCTGATCATATTCATTTACTGGCATAGCTTTCTCCTTATTCACTTATTGAATATAGTATAACATATCTCAATGAAAATTTTAGGAAACACTTGGTTTTCTATTCAATAATGCAAACTCCTCTTATAAAAATCATCCATCCACTTTATGGAGGAATAATCAAATATGGGAACGAGTGAGTTAATGTCCCTTATGCTTCTCTCTACGTTTTTACTGTTTGAGTTCAAATCTCTCTTGTTTGAACAATTGCTTTTTTAGACTGGACTACCAACCAGAACTGTGTTTTTATCTTAGTTGGGACTATTATAGTACGGTTCAGCACTATCTACAAATTTTTCAGATGTGTATCAAAATAATTTATCGTGGCAAACCATGAGTCTACACTTTCTTTCATTAATAAGCGCCAATCTTTTCGATAACGATGATTCGGTTGATAAGCAATCGTCAACATATGCCCTGTTTCATGATATTTTTTAAACAAAATGGATTCCCCTTTATATTGTGAAATAATATCATCTATCGCGGATGATGCATTCCATATTTCATCAACATCACTTCCTAGTAATAATAAAGGAGAGGCAATTTTACTCACATCAATCTGAGCCCTACTATCTTCAGGAATATGCTTTCCCAAAAACTTGTTTAACAAATAATTTCCTAGTTGAAACTTTTGATACGGAAGTTCTTTTTGCAAATATGTCCAAGAAGATGAATGAGAGTTGAGTTTTCCCTTTATTCCCTCAAATATTACATTTGAGGGGGAATTGAGTACCAAACATTGCACATCATCCAAAATACTTTGTCCAGCCAAAACAAGCTCGGCTCCTTTAGAGCGACCATATATTCCTATTTTTGTATCATCAACTTGAGGATGATGATATAGAAAATCTTTCGCTTCCTCCAGACATTCTATCGGAATTCGTTCTAAGTTTTGGGGTAATCCCTCTAAACCAAAATAAGCTATCGCAAGACAAATATAGCCTCTAGAAGATAAAAGTTGGGCAATGTTCTGAGCTTTTTCAATTCTTCCCTCACTACCGCTAACAATAATCACGGCTGGCGCCTTTCTTAACTTTTCATCATAAAATAATCTACCTTGAAAATGCTTATCATAAATATCTTGATATCTTACTCCCAGATTCATATAACGCCTTACAAAATTTTGCTCCGCGACCACATCTTTCTCCAGCTTGATTTTAATTTCAACACCAAAACAATCTCGTAATGGAATTCTATCAAGAGAACTCGGTAATCTCCTTTTCCTATTCTTCAACGGTTTCGCATTAAAGAATAATCCCATTTCTGAAACCCCTTTATAAGATCCCGAAATAGATGCTGTCTGAGAGGTATCAATCATACCGTCCTGATCAGATAAAAAAATTGCGGTTGATTTCCATATAACATCATGATCTAAAAGCAAGGGAGCATTTATACAGTAATAATCAGACAGGTACATTTCTACACAATACATTGCCCTTGGTTCTAAACCATTGATAGCAATATAAAAAGATTCATCTGCTAAATCTGTTTGTGAAATCAGTTCTATGTTTACAGTCATATCTTCTCCTTTTTGTTAACTCGCTTAACAATTATATTTGAAATTTACCGTGACTTTTACCACGGTAATTCTCCCCACACCTTTTCAATATCATCCATCAATTTCACAACTGTTTTAAGTTCCACCTCACTATAGTTGTTTAAAACTGAAAAGATTGATTTTTCAATATATGCTTGTTGCTCCTTATGGATTTTAAAAATTTCGATGCCTTTTTCAGATAATCTCAAATATTTATTTTTCCCATTATTCGGGGCAAAATCAAAAACAACTAAATTTTTTTGAATCAATCTCCTAACACTTTGAGTTATTGCACTTCTTGAAACTTCTAATAATTCAGATAATTTTACTAGATTTAAGGGCTGATTTTTCCCAATCGCAACAATCAAATGTACCTCATTCAACGTAACGGATTTGTCAACACCACTTTTATGTTGATTTTTTTTTAACTGATCAAACGCTAAAATAAATCTATTGAAACGATTATTAAATGCAATAAATTCTTTTTTATCCATAATCTTTCTTTCCTTTGTTAATCATATTAACAAAACAGAAACTTCCTGTCAAATAAAAAATCCTCCAGATTCTACTCTGAAGGATTCATTTCTTATTTCACAACAATGTTAACCAATTTATTCGGTACCGCAATTACTTTCACGATGTCCTTACCGTCAATTTCTGCTTTGACTTTTTCGTCAGCCAGAGCAATTTCTTGCAATTCTTCGCGTGATAGATCTTTAGCAACCATGAGTTTGGCACGCACTTTTCCTTTGATTTGAACGACGATTTCGATTTCGTCTTCAACCAATTTGCTTTCGTCCCATGTTGGCCAAGCTACATAAGAGATAGATTCGCCAGTTGCTGCAACTGTTTGCCAGAGCTCTTCTGCCAAGTGAGGAGCAAATGGTGCGATCAATTGGATAAATCCTTTGGCGTAGTCCACATAGAGCTTGTCTTCCTTGTTAGCCGCATTGACAAAGACCATAAGTTGGGCAATGGCTGTGTTGAATTTCATAGACTCAATTTGCTCAGTAACAGATTTAACGGTTTCGTTATAAACCTTGTCAAGAGCGCCATTGTTTTCCGCAGTGATTTCTTTACTTGTAATCAAACGGTAAACACGGTCAAGGAATTTACGGCTTCCTTCCAAACCTTCTTCAGACCAAGCGATTGAAGCATCAAGTGGGCCCATAAACATTTCATAAACACGAAGGGTGTCGGCACCGTATTGTTCCACTACGTCATCTGGGTTAACAACATTCTTGAGTGATTTAGACATCTTGGCTGGTGCTTGCTCCAACTCTTCCCCTGTTTCCACATGGAAGAAAGAACCGTCACGTTTTTCAACCTTGTCAGTCGCCACAAGCGCACCACGATGGTCACGGTAACTTGTCCCCAAAATCATCCCTTGGTTAAAGAGTTTTTGGAATGGCTCTTTCGTCGGAACAACACCGAGGTCATAGAGGAATTTGTGCCAGAAACGAGCATAAAGCAAGTGAAGAACGGCATGCTCTGCACCACCCACGTAAATATCTACTGGCAACCATTGTTTGAGAAGTTCCTCATCAGCCAATTTCTCAGTATTGTGTGGGTCAATATAGCGGAGGTAATACCAGCTTGAACCTGCCCATTGTGGCATGGTGTTAGTTTCACGACGACCTTTGACACCATCTTCGCGAGTCACTTCAAGCCAATCTGGCAAGTTAGCCAATGGACTTTCACCAGTACCTGAAGGGCGAATGTCCTTGGTTACTGGCAAGACAAGTGGCAATTCATTTTCAGGAACAGCTGTTGAAGTTCCATCTTCCCAATGAATGATAGGAATTGGCTCACCCCAGTAACGTTGACGGCTAAAGAGCCAATCGCGGAGACGGTAGGTAACCTTCTCTTGACCACAGCCGTTTTCTTCCAACCAAGCCACGATCTTAGCAATCGCTTCTTCTTTGTTCAATCCATCTAGGAAGTCTGAATTGACATGAAGACCATCCTCTGTATAGGCAGCTTCTTCAACGTTTCCACCTTCAAGTACTTCGACGATGAGAAGGTCGAATTGTTTAGCAAATTCCCAGTCACGTTGGTCATGGGCTGGAACAGCCATGACCGCACCTGTTCCATAGCTTGCAAGAACATAGTCCGCAATCCAGATTGGAATTTCCTTGCCATTGACAGGATTGATGGCATAAGCACCAGTCCAAACCCCTGTTTTTTCCTTGGCAAGGTCTGTACGAGCCAAGTCTGACTTGAGACTGGCTTGGTGTTTATAGTCAGCTACTGCCTCTGCTTGCTCTGAACTTGTGATAGCATCAACTAGATCATGTTCAGGAGCCAAGACTGTGAAAGTCGCACCGAAAAGGGTATCAGGACGAGTTGTAAAGACTGTGAATTCCTTGTCTGTTCCCCTAACTTTAAAAGTTACATTAGCACCTGTTGATTTACCAATCCAGTTGCGTTGCATATCCTTGATAGACTCTGGCCAATCTAGTTCATCTAAGTCATTGAGCAAACGCTCCGCATAGGCCGTGATTTTGAGCATCCATTGGCGCATTGGTTTGCGGACAACTGGATAGCCTCCACGCTCAGAAGTTCCGTCCGGAAGAACTTCTTCATTGGCAATGGCAGTTCCCAATTCCTCAACCCAGTTTACTGGCACTTCCGCTTCATAGGCCAAACCTTTTTCGTAAAGCTTGGTGAAAATCCACTGAGTCCACTTGTAGTAGTTTGGATCTGTCGTATTGACTTCACGATCCCAGTCATAAGAAAATCCAAGAGCATTGATTTGGCGTTTGAAGTTGGCAATGTTTTCCGCTGTAAATTCTGCTGGGTCATTCCCTGTATCCATAGCGTATTGCTCTGCAGGCAAACCAAAAGCATCCCAACCCATTGGATGAAGGACATTGTAGCCTTGCGCACGTTTGTAACGACTGAGGATATCCGTTGCTGTATAACCTTCTGGGTGTCCTACGTGCAGACCCGCTCCAGAAGGATAAGGGAACATATCAAGAGCATAAAACTTCGGTTTTGATGCATCTGTTCCTGTTTTAAATGTATGATGTTCTGCCCAGTAGCCCTGCCACTTAGGCTCAATTTCTTTATGATTGTAAAAACTCATGGTCTCTCTCCAATTTTGTGATGTTACTATTATACCATTTTTGAGGGAATTTGGTCTCGTTCTATTCTATACTTTTCTATTTTACCTTGCTCTAGAATTTTTAAACTGCTATACTTATAGCAGAAAAAACCTTCCAAGGAGGTAGCAGATGTCTCATTCCTTTAAAAAATCTCTCCAAAAAGAAATTCTCCATAGAAGCTCTATCGCAGCCTTTGTGACCTCTCTTTTACTACTCATTTTACTTTTTGGTTTTTCCTATTTTTTACAAAAGCAACAACTCTCCAAAGACACGAGACAGATTGTCAAACAAGTTCAAGAGATGAAAGATGCAAATAATGAGCTCCTGACCACTATGAACTATAAAATGATTCCTGGATTTTTGGACGGCAAACACACAGAGCGAGAAGTCTTTAGCTTATTTTACGAGACAAAAGCTAAATTAAAACTTAGTTCTGACCTCATTATCCTAAGTGATACAGGTGAATTACTATTTAGTACCAATCGAGATCATCAAGAAAGTATTTTATCACCCTACTATCTAAAACTGCTCATCCAAAATCCTTCTCAAGATAAAGTTACAGAAAAAATTGCACTCTCTTCAGACAAGCAACACTACACACTCTTTATCAAACCACTACTTCAAAACCAACGAGTTAAAGCCTATACTATTGCTTTCGTAAATGAGAATGATTTCATCTCAAGTTTCCCAATGATAAATTCTAAATACATCATTACCGATAGCTTTGGAAATATGTTTTCCAACAATACAAATCAATTTACTCGTTCCACTCTTGAAAAATTTGATGAGAAACTCCTACACTCTCGCACCCACTGGTATGCGAATGAACCGCTTATTGTTCAAAAAGAAAAAGTCGGTGCTATTTTTTCAATCTATACTTTTCAATCCTTCTTTCCTATTCCTAGCTTACTTGGCCTAGCCTCCATTCTCACCTTATGTATATTCTTCCTCTACTTCTGGCAAGCAAGACGAATTGCTCATAAGATTGCTACACACAACGCTGTTCCTATTGAAAGTTTAGTTTACCAACTTCAAGAAATTCCCAAACAAGCAGAAAAAATGCTTTATCTACAAACAGGTGATGAGTTTGAGTTTATGGCCGAAAAAATTAATAATATGTTGTATGAATTAGATCAGCTTCATCAGAAAATGTTGACCATCGAAAAAGAAAAGTGGATTTTTGAAAGAAAAATGCTGGAAGCTCAGTTCAATCCTCATTTTCTCTACAATACGCTTGAGACGATTAAAATCACTTCTTTAATGGATGCAAGTCTCACACAAGACCTGATTCAAAAACTCACGCGCATTCTTCGCTACAGTATCACCGATTTAGAAAAAGAAACAA